>Ga0180432_10000027_pt1 | contig 215077 bp, 174 predicted proteins | sample SS_ome_10_FD_132414 | JGI IMG/M metagenome (GOLD analysis project Ga0180432, IMG submission 132414) | Hypersaline lake sediment archaeal communities from the Salton Sea, California, USA - SS_1_MS_2 metaG | ecosystem: Environmental > Aquatic > Non-marine Saline and Alkaline > Hypersaline >... | reverse complement strand
GACTTGACGTCATCCCCACCTTCCTCCGGTTTGACACCGGCAGTCTCGCTAGAGTCCCCGGCATGACCCGCTGGCAACTAGCGACAAGGGTTTCGCTCGTTACGGGACTTAACCCAACACTTCACAGCACGAGCTGACGACAGCCATGCAGCACCGGTCAAGGTTTCACTCCGAAGAGCAGCCAAAACCTGTTTCCAGGGAGGCATCCCAAGACTTGAACCCGGGTAAGGTTCTTCGCGTTGCTTCGAATTGAGCCACATGCTCCACCGCTTGTGTGAGCCCCCGTCAATTCCTTTGAGTTTTAGCCTTGCGGCCGTACTCCCCAGGCGGCGCACTTAACACTTTTGCTTCGGCACGGGCGCCGTCAGTGACCCCCGTACCTAGTGCGCATCGTTTACGGCGTAGACTACCGGGGTATCTAATCCCGTTTGCTCCCTACGCTTTCGCGTCTCAGCGTCAGGTCAGGCCCAGCGACCCGCTTTCGCCACCGGCGTTCCCTTAGATATCTACGCATTTCACCGCTCCACCTAAGGTTCCAGTCGCCTCTACCTGCCTCAAGCCCGGCAGTATGCCCAGCCATTCCCCGGTTGAGCCGGGGGCTTTCACAAGACACTTTCCGGGCCGCCTACACGCGCTTTAAGCCCAGTGATTCCGAACAACGCTAGGGCCCTCCGTCTTACCGCGGCTGCTGGCACGGAGTTAGCCGGCCCTTTCACAGACGGGTCAACGCCCCCACCTATTGAGCGGGATTGCTTCCTAGTCTGCTATTGGAGTTTACACCCCGAAGGGCTTCTCCTCCACGCGGCGTCGCTGGATCAGGCTTTCGCCCATTGTCCAATATTCGTTGCTGCAGCCACCCGTAGGTGTCCGGGCAGTGTCTCAGTCCCGATGTCGCGGGTCATGCTCTCACACCCGCTACCCGTCGTCGCCTTGGTGAGCCGTTACCTCACCAACAAGCTGATAGGACATGGGCCGCTCCCAGGCCGGTAGGCCCGAAGGTCCCCACCCTTTGATCTACAGACCATGCGATCCGTGGATATCATCGAGTATTACCGGCACTTTCGCAAAGGACCGAAGTCCGCCGCTATCCCCGTGCCCGGGGTACGTTACCCATGCATTACTGACCCTTCCGCCACTAACCCTGATCAAGTTACCCTTCACAAGGTCCGTGCGACTTGCATGCCTTAGCCACGCCGCCAGCGTTCGTTCTGAGCCAGGATCAAACTCTTCGATTTTCTTATCGCTGCATCGGCTCGGGCCCGGGGGCCCGTACCGTCGCTTACACGATAAAAGGGCTCAAACAAACTCACTGCGTGTGAGAATGCTTGATCAACACACCTTTACAGCGTGTTTACGGCGTCGCCAGCGTACCACGCAGCATCGACGACGCCCACATTCTCACGGCGATCAACTGTTCACTTGTCAAAGAGCGGTGAGACAAGGTCTCAGGGCCACCCCCACACCCTTGTCGACCTGACAGCCTTCGATAGTTTAGCCGATCGACGGGATCTGTCAAGCCCAAACGGCGATTCGGGCAAGAGAAACAATTCCCTTGCCCCTCGGACCCCGGCTCCGCCGAGAAAACGACTCAACCCTGAGCCCGCCGGATCCGAGCGGTCAACGGCTCGTCGCTACCTCTGGCCAACAGATAACATACCACGGAATCGGCGTGTGTCAAGCGACGCGGCGGGTCGTTCGCTTGGCCGTCCCGGGCTAGGGAAAGAAGCCGAGCAAGAAGTCCCTCAGGCTACCCTCGTAGACGGCATGGGCGAGGAACTCGGTGCCCCGCTGGTTGCCCCAGCAATAGACGATGACGATCTTGCCCTCGAACTCGCACAGGTCGACGTCGCAGTTGTTGATGTTGGTGGCCTTGGCGATGTGGGCCTGCTGCTCGGGGGTGAGACTGGGGTTGCCGATCTTCTTGTCCTCCGGTCCGTGCTGGAGGACGGGGTTGAGCTTGCTGAGCTCCCAGCTGACAAAGTCTCGCGTGCGGACGATCCATGGGGCGTACGTGCCACGCGGACGGGCCTCCAGGTAGATCATATAGTAGTGGCCCTCAAGCCAGCGAATGACGGGACAGGCGGAGTAGCGGTCCTGGGTGTAGACGCATTGGGGGCCCATCCACTCCCAGTTGAACAAGTCCTTGGACTCAGCGAAGCGCATCGTGAAGCGCTTGCCGACGACATCGGCTGGTTTGCCCAGCTCGATGGGCATGACGTAGCCGTCGGGCCCCTTGCAGACGGAGTTGTTGTACATTCCCCAGCCGGGTTGGCTCAGTGCGGTCTTGGTCTGCCAGGTCCTAAGGTCCTTGCTCCACCACATCTGCATCGTCGAGCCGCCCCACGTGTCGACGCCGAAGACGTAGACGGTGTCGCCCTCCACGTGGGCGCTGCCCAGGTGATAGCCGGCTGCGAACGCGGGCGTCGGCTTGCCCGTCGCCACGTCGATGAAGCGGAAGTAGCTCTTGCCCGTCTTGTTGGGCTTGTAGTACTTGTCGCGGACGTACTCGAAGCGATACAGCTTGCCCTTCCAGACGATGGGGGTGGTTTCGACCATGTCGCAGTCGATCGTGCCGAGCTTCTTGATGAGCGGCCTGCCGTCGGCGTCGGTGGGCGCCTTCTTGCTCCGTTCCGGGTTGCCCGCGACCGTTTTGCCCCGTGGCGTTGATTTCTGTGCCGGCTTGTTGCGGGCGAACTTGTAGAGCCTCAGCATCGACGGCGGGGGGACGGTCTCGCGTGGTTTGTCGCGGTTCGTGCCCAGCGTTTCGAGGCGCAGGGCGTACCTGCCGCCGTCCCTGCAGCGTCCGTGACCGTGCGTCCACCGCACCTTCATGCCGGGTGTCTTGGATTCGGGCCTGTCAAGCTCGGCCGGGAGGCGAGGGGGGTGTGTGATCTTGCCGACGGGCTTGAGCGTCTCTTCGTCCAGCCGCCAGATGCCCGAGCCGTGTTTGACGTGCGAATAGGACAGACTCAGTCCCCCGCCGGGGTCCGGCCGAACGTTGCCGAGGCGGATCTCGAATTTGATGCACCCGCCGCCGTGGAAATCCCACCGGTAGTCCCAATCCGTCGTCCTGTAGATCTTCCACTGCCCGTCTTCGAGCCGCGCGTGGTAGACCTGCGTCTTGCCGCTCTGGTCGAACTTGTGGTAGCTGATGGTCGGCCGCTTCTTGCGGTCGAACCCGAGCCGATGGTTGCCGTTGATCATGCCGCCCTTCGGGGGGACGGGATCGACGATCTCGGCCGTGTCGATCGTGATGGGCAAAACCAGGGGGGCGCCGTCGCTCTTCTCCCAGCGGATCAGATCCCGGCTCCGCGCGTAGCACAGGTCGTGGTTCGTCTCGCAGCCTCCGCGATCCCGCCAGACCCAAGAGAGGTGGTAGACGCCGTCGGGGCCCCGGACCGGCCCGTGGTGGTAGGCGTTCATCTTGCCCTGCCCGTGGGTGAGCGGGGCGTCGAGGAGCCGTCGCCAGGTCCGCGTGCGGTGGTCGTAGACGTTGTAGATCTGGTCCCCGTTGCCGCTGTAGCCGCTGCGATAGGTGAACAGTAGCTCGTTGTCGGGGCCTCGCAGGAACCGGGGATAGGTGCAACGCGTCTCTTCCTGCCCGACCATGATGGGCACCCGCTCGATGCTGTGGATGTCCAGCGGCTTGGTCGATCGGAAGTAGACCAGGGGGATGGCGTGCATGTTGCCGCTGATGTGCAGGTAGCCGTTGTCGTCGATCGTCATGGTGACGTAGTTGTGGGCGTCCCAACCGATCTCCTGCGGCAGCCTGACGAGATCCCATCGGTCTGAACCCAGCGTCCGCGTCGCGACGGTCATCCGGCGCTGGTCGTCGTAGAAGGCGACGAACTGTCTGTCGTCGTGGTTCAACAGCGTGATGCCGACTGGGATGGCCGACCAGGCGGGCGCGATGTCAATCGCCCGATCGACCTTGAACACCGGGGTTGTGGCATTTGCGAGCGTGGACATCAGGCACACCTGCGCTGTCCCCGCAGCCAAGCGGAGCGCGTTATGAGGCATGATTGCGTTCCCGTTCCAGACAATCGGTCTAGGGAATCCCTTCCCGTTCTCTACGGACGCCGACGCAGCACGACGAGCGAGCGACGCCGCTGCTACGTTTTGGCTCAGTCTAGAAGGCCGTCCTGCGAGGTGCAAGCGGGTCGAGCCCAGACGGCGAAGCATCCGTCGGCGTGGGCGAGCCGGGACGCCCCACACGTTTGGGGCGGCGGGATCTTGCCCCAGACGAAACAGCTGCCATAATACTGGGCTCCCCCAAGATATGGGCGGAACACGGCGACCCGCAGGAGAACGGCCATGCGTGACTTCTCTGATACTGGGCGGATGATCCATTTCGATTTTCACATGCCCGATTTCGTGGAGGACGTGGGAGACGCCGCCGATTTCGAGGCCTTCGTCGGTGCGATGAAGAGCGCGAACGTCAACGGGATTGCCGTCTTCGCCAAGGGTCACTACGGCAACGCGACGTACCCGACGGACTTGGGCAATGCACACCCCAACCTGAGCAAGGATCTGGTCGGCGGGATGGTCGAGGCGTGTCGGGAGGCCGGCATGCTCGTCCGCTTGTATTACAGCGCGGCCGTCGATGAGCGGGTGAAGCGTGAACACCCCGACTGGATGCGCCGCGATGCCGACGGCAAGATGCAGTCGCACGTGTGCTTCAACAGCCCGTACGTGGCCGAGCTCGCCGAGCCGCAGATTCGCGAGATCGCCGAGCGCTACGCGTTCGACGAGTTCTTCTTCGATTTCGCCGCCAACGCCAACCTGGCGCCCTGCTACTGCGATCACTGTCGGGAGGCCTACCGACGGGATTGCACGACGGATCTGCCAACGGGGCCGGACGATCCGGGCTGGCCGCAGTATGCGGTGTGGTTTCGCGAGGTCGGCTATGCGTATGAGGCCCGGATGGCCGAGGCGATTCACGCCCACCGACCTGAGGCCCGCGTCGGGTACAACTGGGCCTACTCGACTCGGATGCCCGAACCGCCCCGCGACTACGTTGGCTACCTGACGATGGATCCCCCCGCCAACCTGCTGGCCTACAGCCTGGAGGGCCGGTACCTGGCCACGTTGGGCATGCCCTACGAGATCATGACCCAGCGGTTCATCGAGCACTGGGGCGACTGGACGATGAAGCCGGCGCACGCCCTGCGTCAGGAGTTCGCGACGGTGATGGCAAACGGGGGCACGTGCATCCTGGGCGACAAGTTCTACCCGGACGGGACGATCGACCCAGCCATCTACAAGACGGTCGGCGGGCTGTACGACTTCGTCGCCCGGCGGGAGCCGCTGGTCCGCGGCGCCACGCCAGCCCCGAACATCGCGGTGTTGCACGGCGAGAGCACCTTCTACGGGACGGGCTCGCAGTTGTTCAGCAACGAGCATGCCCTGGCCAAGGTCCGCGGGGCCCACAAGATGCTCGTGCAGAGCAACGAGCATTTCAACATCGTCAACGAGCAGGTCCTGAGGGACACGCTCCAGGCGTATGCGTGTGTCATCCTGCCGGAACAGGAGATGCTGGCGCCGGAGACGACGGCTGCGTTGTTGGACTACGTGGCGGACGGGGGGACGCTGATCGGTTCGTATCCGTTCCCGCGGGAGCTGGATCCGCTGTTGGGGGTAGAGCTCGAGGGCGAGGTGGACTCGGACTGGGGCTACATCGGCGACATGGTCAAGACGCTCCGCCGGGGCGTGTACAACATGGCCCACGTGGTGCACGGTCGGTTCGGTCAGTTTGACGTCGTGCGGGCCCAGCCGCTGGCGGCCCACGTCGAACCGTATCCGGTCAAGGGGTTCATCGCCTACAACTGGCAAGAGGCCCCGCCGCATAAGCCGAGCGGCTATCCGGCGATCAGCATGAACGTCGTCGGCAAGGGCCGGGCCGTCATGATCGCGGGTCCGGTCTTCAGCTCGTACGCCCGACACGACTACCCCGAGCTGCGGAAGATCGTCTCCAACCTACTGGGGCTGACGCTGTTCGAGCGGCGGCTGGTGGTCGACGCCCCGCCGTGCGTGGAGGTGTCCCACTGGCGTCGCGACCGGACGGACCTGATCCACCTGGTCAACAGCCGTGTGGAGGTCCAGCAGGGGCCGCTGTGGTCGATCAGCGAGTCCCCCGTTCCGGTCGAGCGGATCCGGGTGTCGCTGATGCGGTCCCGTCGGCCGAAGGCGGTCGTCCTGAGGCCGCAGGGCCGACGGCTCAAGTACGCCTACCGGGGCGGGCGGGTCCAGTTCATCGTCCCGCGCCTCAAGACGCACGTATGCGTGGTCATCAAGTAGCCCGCGCCCAGGCTTCGGTGGGGGGGCTTCGCCGCTTCGGGGCCGCCGGTCGCGGCGCCCCTTTCGTCATGGAGGACAGATGACGCCCGGAACGCCGTCCAACCCCGACGATCTCTTGACTGACCTGACGCCGCCTCAGATCGAGGCGGTGACGCATCGCGACGGTCCGTTGCTGGTGCTCGCGGGGGCGGGCAGCGGCAAGACACGGACGATCACCCGGCGGGTGGCGTATCTGGCGCGGACGGGTGTTCCGGCTCGGAACATCCTGGCCATCACGTTCACCAACAAGGCGGCCAACGAGATGCGCGAGCGGATCGTTGCCGCTGGGGTGGGGCGAGGGCCGACCGTGTGCACGTTCCACGCGCTGTGTGCCCGGCTGCTCCGCGAGCATGCGGACCGGGCGGACCTGCCGAAGAACTACTCGATCTTCGATCAGTCCGACCGGCTCAAGGCCATCCGAGAGGCGGTCGCGCGGGCTGAGCTGGCGGCGGAGCGATTCGTGCCGTCCGCCGTCGAAGGTGTGATCAGTCAGGCGAAGAACCAGCTCGAGACGGCCGCCGTTTACACGGCCGAGGCGTCCGACTGGCCCAGTCGGACGCTCGCCCGGGTCTACACGGCCTACGAGGCCCTCCTGGCCGAACAGAACGCCCTGGACTTCGACGACTTGCTGATGCGGATGGCGTTGTTGCTCCGCAGGGACGAAGAACTCCGCGACCGGCTCGAGGATCGGTTCCGCTACGTGTTGATCGACGAGTACCAGGACACCAACCACGCCCAGTACGTCATTGCTCATCAGTTGGCGGTGAAGCACCAGAACATCTGCGCGACGGGCGATCCGGACCAGAGCATCTACGCGTGGCGCGGCGCGGACATCAGCAACATCATGGAGTTCGAGCAGGACTACCCGCAGGCCAAGGTCGTTCGTCTGGAGCAGAACTACCGCTCGACCAAGGCGATCTTGTCGGCGGCGAGCCGGCTGATCGCCGCGAACGTCCAACGAAGGACCAAGGGGCTGTGGACCGAGAACCCGCAAGGCGACCCGGTTCGCGTGGTCGAATGCGTCGACGCCGACGACGAGGCGGACTTCGTGGCCGAGACGATCGCCGAGATGGCAGGCAGCCGGCCGCTGAGCGACATCGCGATCTTCTACCGCGTCAACGCGATGACGCGTGTCCTGGAGGAGGCGTTGCTGCGGGAGGGGATCGCCTACCAGATCGCGCGGGGGGTGGAGTTCTACAACCGCAAGGAGATCAAGGACGCACTGGCGTATCTTCGGATCATCGTCAACCCGGCTGACGAGGTTTCGCTGCTTCGTATCATCAACGACCCGCCGCGCGGCATCGGCAAGACGAGCGTGGATCGGCTGGTGGCGCAGGCCCGTGCGAGCGGGCAGACGGTGTTTGAGGCGGCGCTGCAGGCCGATCGCATCGACGCCCTGAAGCGGTCGGCGCCCAAGGTCAAGGCATTCGCCGAGATGGTCCAGGAATGGCAACAGCAGTCGGACGCGCCGGTCCGGCGGATGCTGGAGGAGATGCTGCTTGATTCGGGGATGCAGGGCGTGCTTGACCGGGCGGGTCTGGAGAGCGACCAGGTGGCTAACGTCAACGAGCTGATCACGGCCGCTCAGGAATACGACCAGGCCAACCCGGACGGGAGCCTCACCGAGTGGCTGCAGCAGATCAGCCTGGTCAGCGACGTCGACTCAGTGGACGAGTCGTCCGGGGCGGTGACGCTGATGACGTTGCACGCCGCGAAAGGACTGGAGTTTCCGGTGGTGTTGATCGTCGGGTTGGAGGACGGATTGCTGCCGCACGCTCGCGCCTTGGCGCTACGGGCCGACCCGAGCGAGATGGAGGAGGAGCGCCGCCTGTGCTTCGTCGGCATGACTCGCGCCCAGCAGGTTCTGATCATGAGCCGTGCCCGATACCGCACGCTTCGCGGCGTGACCGAGCGGATGACGCAGTCGCGGTTCCTGGCCGAGCTGCCGGGGGATGAGACGCTCACCGAATCCCGGCGGGAATCGAGTGACGCGTTCGACGAGTGGTCGCAGGCGGCGCCCAGCGAATTCTCGCGACTGCGAAAGGGCCAGCTGATTCGTCATCCGATGTTCGGCTTTGGCCGACTGACGTGGATCGACCCGCACGGCCAACGGACCCGGGCCGGCGTGCGGTTCACCACCGGGGTTGAAAAAACGCTCATCCTGGAGTATGCCAAGATCCAGGTCATCAAGGAATGAGGGGCGAGCCCGTTATGTTGGAGCCCGCGTGATGCCAGACTCCCCAGGGGGTATCCGTCTGTACTACAAGAACGTCACCGCCGATATTCTCGGACCGGAACACGGTCTGACGGCGGAGGAACTGGACGGACTGACAAGTCGCGTTGGCGAGATCGTTCGGGCTGTCGAGGCGGAAAGGGCGCACGGGGCGCACCGCTACCGAGACCTCCCTTACGATTGCGACATGCTCGATACGTTGGAGGAGCACCGCGAGCGCTATAGCGGTACGTGTGAGACGCTGGTTGTCTGCGGCATTGGGGGCTCGGCCTTGGGGAACATCGCCCTGCAGACCGCCTTGAACCCGTTCACGTACAACCTGCTGCCGCCCGAGACGCGCGGCGGACCACAGCTGTTTGTGATGGACAACATCGATCCGATGCAGTTTGGTTCGCTACTGGACCAGCTGGCGGGCCGGCTTGACTCGACGCTCTTCAACGTGATCAGCAAGTCGGGCGAGACGGCCGAGACCGCCGCTCAGTTTCTGATCGTCCGCGACCTCCTCAGGGAACGCTTGGGCTCCGACGGGCCCAAGCGGCACATCGTGGTCACGACCGACAAGATCAAGGGGACGATGCGGAAGATCGTCAAGGCCGAAGGCTATGACTCGCTGCCTGTGCCCGACGAGGTAGGAGGTCGGTTCAGCGTCTTGTCCGCGGTCGGGCTGTTCAGCGCCGGGATGTGCGGCATCGATACTGCCCGGCTGTTGGCCGGCGCGTGTGCGATGGACGAGCGCGTCAGGGTGCCCGAGCTTCGCGCGAACCCGGCCGCGCTGATCGCTGGCATCCACTACCTCATGTGCCAACGGGGCAAGCGGCTCCATGCAATGATGCCTTACAGCCATCATCTCGAGGACCTGGCCGACTGGTATCGACAGCTTTGGGCAGAGAGCCTCGGCAAGCAGAAGTCGCTGGAGGGCGAGGACGTCTTTGTCGGCCCGACGCCCATCAAGGCCCTGGGCGCGACCGATCAGCATTCTCAGGTGCAGCTGTACCGTGAAGGGCCGAACGACAAGGTCTTCACGCTGCTGGCCGTTGAGGCGTTCGACCGCGAGATGCCCATGCCCGTTGCTGATGGCCCGGTCGAGGCGATGGCGTACCTCGGCGGACACGACATGGGCACGCTGTTAAACAACGAGCGTCTGGCCACCGAGCAGTCGTTGGTCGACAGCCGGCGACCGACGCTGACGGTCCGGTTCCCGCGGATCACCCCGGAGACCGTCGGGCAGTTCGTCTACATGTACGAAGCCGCCACCACCATCGCGGCAAAGCTGTTCAACATCAATCCGTACGACCAACCTGCCGTCGAGTTGGGCAAGGAATACACCTTCGCGCTGATGGGACGAACGGGCTACGAACACATCGCCGAGCAGCTGAAGGGCAAGCTCGATGACGATCCGGCGTATCTAGTACCACCTCGGCCCTGACGGGTCCGTCAACTCGCCCGGCGACTGCGAGATGGATGATTGTGTTCGCGGCCTACTTGCGCGACTCGTCCCTCACGGTTGGGGTCTGTTCGATTGCATCATCGAGCGATTCCGGACCGCTCATGATCGTCCGGAAGAAGTTGGTGATCCGCGGGGACACCTGGAAGAGTTTCTCCTCGTCGAGGAAGTACTTCAGGTTCTCGAATCTGAGGGTTTCGATCTCGTTGATTTGCACCGTTTTGACCACGTCCAGGCTTAGTTGGTCGTAGGGAACCACCTGCTCCAGTGTGGGCACGGCGCCGAAGCTCCGGTTCTCATCCAAGACCATTTCCCCAACCTTCTGGCCGAGGACTGTTGCCAGCTTGTAATCGTAAGACGAGGGCGGCCCCGAGCGCGGGAGGTAGTCTGTCCGGTGCGGACGGATCTCGAACTTGTACGGGGGGACTGTCAACGGTGACCTGACCTCCTCGGGCCCGGAAGCCCCACCGTTCTCAGAACCTTCGGACTCGTCGCCCGCTCCATTCCCAGACCCTCCCGGGTGGGCACATGGATTACCCGACCCATCGCAGCTCCGTTCGGAGGGACCGTGATCGCCGGCGCTCACGCCAAGCGCCTTCAAGAGGTGGTCCCTGATGATCCACTCATGCAGCGGATGATCGTCCCCGCGCTTTACTTTCTTCTCATATTCACCAAATAAGTTTCTTACCTCAGGAGACGCGGCCTTTTCCGATATTTGGATAATTTTGTTTATATTTGCTCTTACATGATCCGGCTTGCGCTTGTGCCCGCACAGTTGAGACAGGCACCAGAAGTAGTACCTCAACGCCGGAGAGACCAGCATTGCGACGAGTTCGTTGGCGCCCACCTTCTTCCGGCTGCCATACAAGCCTTCTATTAATGTTTTATAATCTTGGTACTCTTTGATCTTGACGCAGGGATCGAAGCCCTCGCCTACTGCGATCAGGACGTTCCTGTTGTTTCTGTAAAAATATTCTATCTGGTCAGTTAGGTCAAGCATAAGCCTTCGAGACACTTCCAGGCTTTCTCTTGATTGTTGACGATTTAGATCTTTCTTTCTCCCGTAGATGGCCACGTGCTCTGGCAGCACAACGATCTCTGCTCCCCCGAAGCTGGCTGCCGCGGCGAGCCAACCTGCATCTCTGCCCATCGTCTCAACTGTGAAGGCACGTTCTGCGGTCCTCACAGTCACGCGCAGATCCTCAATGCAGGAGACGATCTTCTTGACTGCGGAAGGAAAGCCAGGGCACAGCGATATCGGGATCCCTTCGAAGTTGGTGAAGGTCTGGATGTCATTGTCAATTGTCTTTGGGAATCCAATAATCTCGAACTCCCGGAAGCCTCCTTCTTCGTGCTTTTGTCTTACCCAAGTCTGAAAGCTCCTGGTCGACTGCAGCGTTCCGTCGCCGCCAATCACGACGAGCACGTCGATGTTGTAGTCGGACAGACACTCTGCCATCTGCAGGCAACGTTCTTCGCTGATCTTATGCCTCTTCTCTTCGCTGACCCAGTCGGTGGGGCTTGTGCGCAGACTGCCCAGGCACGAGCCGCCTATGCGGACGTCGATTTCGCGGTGCGTGATATCATCAATCGATCCATCGATGAGGCCTTGGTATCCGCGCCTGATCCCGTAGATCTTCTTGTAGCCTGCGCGGTAGACGTTGTCTCGTATGCTCTTGATCGAGGCATTCAGCGCACACGTATCCCCACCATTCGTCAGGATGCCCACTGTCCTCATAGAACGCCCTCCTCTTCGACGGCGAAACCTCGAATACAGCGCACGTGCAAACCTACATGGGCTCTTCAGAGAAACCACAAGTCCAAAGGATATACCGTGTCTTGCTGCTAGACCAGTAGTGTAGAGTATTTTTCGCTGAGACATCAAGGTGTTTCCGACCTGCTTTTCCTGAGTCGTGACGTGCGCGACTTGTTCTGTGTGCGTCCGCGGGGTCGGAGCAGTGCCCGATCCTGCGCACGGCGCCTCTGCCTGAGCCGCGGCGGCGGCGTTGCCAGGTCCCAACGTGGGGCCTGAATCCGTCGGCGCGGGCGGACGCATTGGCGTGCTTGTCAGCCATCCGCGGCGATTTTACAATGTGGCCATCATGACTGGTGAGCAGGAGCGGTCTGTTCCCCGACCAGAGAGGATCCTGGTGGTGCTGCCGAATTGGGTGGGTGACGTGGTGCTGGCCACCCCGACGTTGCGTGCGCTGCGCGAGGGGTTTTGCGACGCACACATTGCCTTTCTGATCAAGCCCTACGTTCGCGATTTGCTCACCGGCAGCGATTGGGCGGATGAGGTGATCCACTGGCGGGGGGGCAGGAGCCCTCGCGACCGCCGACGGAGCTTCCTGGGGCAGGTGGGCGACCTGCGACGCCGCGAGTTCGACCTGGCGGTGCTGTTGACCAACTCGTTCCGGTCGGCCTTGCTGGCGACGTTGATCCGGGCCAAGCGGCGGGTCGGCTATGACCGCGACGGCCGGGGCATGATGCTGACCGACCGCCTTGTGGCGCACCGCGTCAAGGGCAAGTTCGTGCCGATCAGCATGGTCCGCTACTACGGGGCCGTGGCCGACTACCTCGGTTGTCGGCCCGACTGGGACCGCATCGAGCTGTTTACCGAACCGGCCGAAGAGGCCGCGATTGATGACCTATTCGGCCGGCACGGGATTCAGGCGGATCGACCGGTGGTGGTCGTGAATTCCGGCGCGGCGTTCGGATCGGCGAAGTGCTGGCCGCCGGAGCGGTTCGGGGCGGTGGCCGATCGGTTGGTGGCGCGGTATGGCGCGCAGATTATCGTGCCCTGCGGCCCCAAGGAGCTGGAGATCATCGAGGCCATCCGGCACGAGATGAGCGAACCGGCGGTGTTCCTGGACGATCCGATCCTGCCGCTGGGACACCTCAAAGCTCTGATCCGCCGGGCGGATCTGTTGCTGACCAACGACACGGGTCCGCGGCATTTCGCCACGGCGTTCGGGCGACCGGTGGTCACGGTCTTCGGACCGACGGATCCCGCCTGGACCGAGACGGCGTACGCGGCCGAGCGGAAGATGTCCGTGCCGGTCGATTGTGGCCCGTGCATGAAGCGTCGCTGCACGACCGACCACCGATGCATGACGCGGGTCAGCGTCGACGACGTCTTCGCCGCATGTGCCGAACTCCTCGACGAGCACGTGGGCGACCGCAAGCACCCCAAGGAGTCCGTCAGCCGATGACGAAGCCGACCCCAGCGCAACTGGTCGGGCAGATCGAGCAGCTCGCCCGGGGGCGCGTCGGCGTGGTGGGCGACTTGGTGGCCGACATCTACATCTCCGGGCTGACCGAACGAATCAGCCGGGAGGCGCCGGTCCCCGTGGTGCGCTTCGAGGACCAATGGCTGGTCCCCGGTTGCGGTGCCAACGTCGCGGTGAACATCGCGTCGGTTGGCGCGGGCGTCTGCGTCGCGGGCTTGGTGGGCGAGGACGAGGCGGGGCGCGATCTGGCGGCGGTTCTGACCAGGGCGGGTGTGGACGTCGACGGCCTCGTCTCGTGTTCCGATCGCCCCACGACGACCAAGACCCGACTGCTGGCTGGGGCGCGGCATACCATCCGCCAGCAGCTGGCCCGGCTGGACCGTGATGCCCCCGACCCGCCGTCCGAGCGGGTGCTGGGCGAATTGGCGGCCGTGGTGAAGCGGCTCGACGAGAAGGTCGACGCTTGGATCGTCAGCGACTACGGGTACGGCAGCTTCGATGCCCGTCTCAAAACTGCCCTGCGGGAGATCGCCGTCCGCAAGCCGGTGGTGGCCGACAGCCGTTTCGACACCTTGGGGTTCCCGGGGGTCACGGTGATCAAGCCGAATGAGGACGAGGCGATCGCGGCCACGTCGATCACCGACGGCAGCGTGGCGCAGATGAAGTTGGCCGCTCGAGAGCTGATCGATCGTCTCGATGTGCGGGCCGTCTTGATCACGCTGGGCAACCAGGGCATGTTGCTGTACGAGCGGGGCGGCGAGCCGCAGCATATCCCTGCCGTTGGCACCGACGAGATCGTAGATCTGACCGGCGCGGGGGACACGGTCGCGGCGGTCTTGGCCGCTTGTCTGGCGTCCGGGGTCGAGATGCTGGGCGCGGCCTGCCTGAGCAACTGTGCCGCCAGCGTGGCGGTGATGAAGGAAGGGGCGGCTTCGATCACGCCGGCCGAACTCCTCGATGCCGTTCGGGCCGCCGGCGATCAGGCAGTGCCTTAGGGACCGACGCATGAGGACGTCTACGGCCCGGATAACGGCGGATCACGATGAGCTCGGCAATTGGATCGCCGCCGAGAAGGCAGCGGGCAAGACGATCGTGTTCGCCAACGGCGGGTTCGACCTGTTCCATGTGGGTCACGTTCGTTACCTGCGGGCCGCAGCCGAGGAGGGCGACGTGTTGTTAGTGGCGATCAACAGCGACGCGTCGATCCGCAAGAACAAGGGCTCGGACCGGCCTCACGTGCCCCTGCCCGAGCGGATGGAGATCGTCGCGTCGCTGAGGTGCGTCGACTACGTCACCTGCTTCGACACGGTGACCGTGGCCGATCTGATCGAGCGGCTCCGACCGGACGTCCATGCCAAGGGCACGGATTGGAACATGGAGAACCTCCCGGAGCGCGAGACGCTCAAGCGGCTGGGCATCCCGCTGGCGGTCGTCGGCGATCCGAAGAACCACTCGACGACCGAGATGTGGCGGCAGATTCGTTCGAAGGAAACGTAGGGCGTGGCAGGCATCTACCAGGACACCCTGTACATCGATCCGGCCTACGCCGAGACGCTGAGCTGGGCGGAGCTGGACACGGTCCAGCGTGTGCTTGACTGCAGAGGGGATCGTCTGGCCGCGTGGAGCCGGACGACGGACACGATCCAGGTGCATCTGGACGGCGGGTCGAGCGTCTTCGTGAAGCGCTACCACTACCCGCGCTGGTCCAATCGCCTGAAGGGAGCGCTTCGCGGCACGTTCTTCGGTGCCAGCCGCGTCCGGGCGGAGTTCCGTGCCCTCGAAACCATGCGGCGATTGGGCATTCAGGGCGTCCGTCCGGTGGCCTACGGCGAGCGGCGCAGCCTGCATTTTCTCCACAGTTGCTTTCTGGTCACTGAGGCCGTGCCGAGTTCGGTCTCACTGGTCAGTTGCGCCCAGAAGTACGCTGGGCGGAATCACTCGCCGGTGGTGTTCCGGATGCGTCGCAAGATCCTCATCGGCCTGGCCCACCAGATCCGTCACATGCATGAGCAGGGATTCGTTCATGGCGACCTGTTTTGGCGAAACGTCCTGATCAGGATGCTGGGTGAGGAGAGCTGCGAGTTCTACTTCCTTGACGCCGGGCTGGGTCGTCGGATATGGCGCAAGGGCCGCGGTCGTCCGCGGGTCGTCGACGACTTGGCGGGCCTGATGGCCATCGCGCCGGTCTTCTGTTCTCGGGCGGACATGGTTCGGTTCGCGAAGACCTATCTGAACCAGGATCAGCTTGACGCCGCCGCCGTCGCGTGGATGGCGCGGGTGGCGGACCGATCGATGGCCTTTCGGGCACACGAGGCCCTTCGGTTGCGGCTCAATGAGGTCTTCAACAAGCATGTCCGAGACCTGGAAGATCTCGGCGGCGCGGACGGCTAGCGGGGGCTGGGGCTCGGCCGATGGGTCAGTCGGTGACATGGCACGATCGGCGGCGGCAGCGGGCCCTTCAGGCCAGGGGATTGCGGACGTACGAGGACTTCATCTCGGCCCAGATCGACACGCTCGTCTGGGAACGGTCCAGCACCAAGACGCTCCGCCTGACGGCGGCCGATCCCGAGGGCGATCCGCCCACCGGTTTTTACTTGAAGAAGTACGCGCACCCGGATTCGCGCTGGACGTCCCTGTTCCGCCGGGACAAGCCGACCCTCGAACGGCGGAACTACGCGTACCTACGCCAGCACGTCGGCGACGTCGTGCCTGAAGTCGTCGTGACCGGGCGCCGTCGGCGATGGCTGATGCTCCAGGACGCGTTTATCGTGACCGTCGAGTTGGCCGGATGCATGCAGCTAGACGAGTACGCCCGCGCGCATTGGTCGGGCGGTCTGAACGGATGCGAGCGGGACCGGCTGGACAGCCTGATCCGGGCGACGGCCGACCTGGTCCGTAAGATGCACGCGACGGGCTTCTATCACATCGACCTGCAATGGCGCAACGTGCTGGTGCGATTCGGTGCTCCGACTTCCGGCGCAGAGGCGTTCGTTATCGATGCGCCGCGCGGCGGGCGACGGTGGCTGTGGCCGCGACGCAGGCACGGGCAGCTCCGCGACCTGTCCAGTCTGGACAAGCTGGCGAGGCACTACCTGACGCGAACCCAGCGGCTGCGATGGTTCACCCTCTACACGGGACGACGACGAATCAGCCGGTCGGACCGGCGGTTGATCGAGGCGATCCTGGCCGATCGGTCGCGGTACGAACGGAACAAGGCGAGGCTACTGGCAGATCGTGGCTGATGACATGTACATCTTGCCGGCTGCCCGCGAGCTGTTCGATCGACACGGCCTGAGCGACTTCGACTCGGTGATGGGCCTGCAGTCGGGGACGACGGTCAGCCGGCATCGGTTCCGGGATACGGCCCTGATCATGCTGGGTGAGGGCGCGGACGCCGCCCGTCTGTTTCTCAAGCGGGTTTACCGCGTACCGATCAAGCACGTCCTGCAGGACCTTTTGACCGGGCGGCCGCCGCGATCGCAGCCGTTGCGGGAATGGCACGCCATCAGACTGTGCGAGGAGCGGGGCATCGGGGTGATGCGGGGTCTGGCGTGGGGTCAGCGGACGGTTCTGGGCGTGCCGCGGCAGGCCTTCCTGGTCGTCGAGGCCGTCCCAGCCATGGAGTCCCTTGACGAGATCCTTGGACGCCTTAACCGTCCGAACGGCGGCGCGCGGTTCGCGGCGGACCGACGAGACCTTGCCCGGGAGCTGGGGGCCTTCGTGGCTGGTCTGCACCGGGCCGACCTCTCGTGGCCTGATCTGATGGGCAAGCACATCTACGTCGCCCCGAATACGAACGCACAGGAGGCCCGTCGATGGCGGTTCTTCCTGATTGACGTGGAGCGAATGACCGCGGGTGCGACGAAGCGAACACGGACGAAGGACCTGGCCAGGCTGCTTCGCTCCCTGCGACCCAATCGGTTGTTTGTCACGGATCTGATGCGGTTCGCCCGGAGCTACCTGGGTCGAAGCCCCAAAGGCTGGTTGGACGACCGCGCCCGCGTCGAAGAGGCCTTTGGTTGGGTCCGAGGCGTCGTGCGACGGAGTTGGGCGTCACGCCGCCTCCGTCTGCCGATGCCCGACGACGCCGCCCCGCCCGATCGGCAGCGGTTCGTCCGGCACGGGCGGTTGGTCGTCAACGATGCCTTCATCCCGCTCCTGCAGGAGAACGGTCTGGTTAGCTGCAAGACGGTGTTCCGCTACCACGAGGGCGAGCGGCTGGACAAGCCCAACATCGGCACGTGGCGAGAGCGGTGGCGGATCCAGCCGAGCGAGTTCGGCGGCAGGCGTCGGACGCTCTACATGAAGCGCTACGAACGCCCGCCGCTTCGCGAGCAGCTGCGGCGGATCCTGCTGCAGCGGGCCAAGCACGGCACCGCGTGGTGGGAATGGCATAACCTCCGACGACTCGCGTATGCGGGCATCCCGACGGCCACGGCGGTCGCCTACGGGCAGAAGATGCGGGGCATCCTCGAGCGGCGGAGCTTCCTGATCACGGAGGCCATCCCGGGTGAATCGCTCGAGCGGTGGGTACCGGAGCACCTTCGGCCCGGGGGGGACGTGGACTGGCGAACCCGTCGCGGCCTGATCGATTACCTGGCCCGTCTGGTCCGAATGCTTCACCAGCGCAGACTCATCCACCGCGATCTCTACCTGTCGCATGTTTTTATCTCGTTTAACGGGAACGGTCAGCCCGTGCTGCGGCTGATTGATCTGCAGCGGCTCTTTCGGCCGCGGTGGCGGTGGCGGCGGTGGCAGGTCAAGGACCTGGCCGCCTTGCATTACTCCACCCCGCGAGATTGCGTGCCCACAACCGACCGGATTCGCTTCCTGCGGCGTTACCTGGGCGTGCGTCGGTTTCGCCCTGAGCATCGCCGCCTGATCCGCAGCGTTCTGGCCCGGACCCGTCGAACCGAGCATCACAACCGACCGCGTTAGGTGTTGGCGGTTCCTACGTCAATGAACCCCGGGTGGGGTCCGTGAGGTATCGCTTAGACCTGGAACCGGCCGGTGAGATCGAGTAGGCTCCGGCCCTAACTTGCAACGATTAGGGAGGGATTGAGCGATGAGTCTGACGGAGGAGGCCGCCGCCGTTCGGCGCGAAGTCGGCACGCGGGTTGTCGACATCCATACACACATCTGGGGCGACCGCACCGACCGGGACGCCGAGACGTTGCGGCGGATGATGGACCGGTTCGATCTGGCGTGGATCGGCGTCTCGGCGCTGGTCGGCGGCCAGCAGCCGGGGTTGCAGGACGTCCGCAGCGGGAACGACGCCGTAGCGGCGTTTCAGCAGCTCGAGCCGGAGCGGGTTCAGGGGTTCTGCTACCTGAACCCGCGTCACGGGGCGTCCGCCCTCGATGAGTTGCGGCGGTGTGTGGAGGGACACGGTTTCGGCTTCATCAAGCTGTGGGTGTCCGCCCATGCGGATGAGGCGTGCGTCTTCCCGATCGTCGAGAGGTCCATCGACTACGGGATGACGGTCCTGCAGCACGCATTCTGCAAGGCCACGGGACTGTTGGAGCACGAGAGCAACCCCGTCAACGTGGCCAACCTGGCGCGGCGGTACCCCGAGGCGCGAATCGTGATGGCGCACATGGGGGCTGATTTTACGTTCGGCTGCAACGCGATTCGCGACTGCCCCAATGTCTGGAGCGACATGTGCGGGACGTACTGCGAGACGGGCATGATCGACTACGCCCTGCGGATGCTGGGTGCCGAGCGGATCCTCTTTGGCACGGACGCGCCGGGCGCTTCGTTCCTCAACAACCTGCACAAGGTGCTCGACACGCCGCTGACGGTCGAACAGAAGCGCATGATCTTCCACGACAACGCGGAGGGGCTGAAACGATGCAAGACGTGATCGACGTGGCGGGGTTTTTGGGCAGCTGGCCGTTCCGCGAGATTCCCCGCGCCTCGCGCGACGATCTGAAGGCGCTGGCGGGTGGGTTGGGTCTGCGCCGCGTCGTGGTCAGCAGCTTCGAGAACTTGTTTTGGGAGAACGCCTTCGACGCTGCGCGGAGGACGGCCGACGCCGTCGAGGGGGACGAACTGCTGGTCCACTTTCCCATGGTCAACGCCGCCTTCCCCGGCGCCCTCGACGATCTGAAACGGCTGTACGAGGATCGACCGTTTCGGGGCGTCCGTCTGTTGAGCAACTACCACGGGTACTCGCTCGCTGATCCGGCTGTGGACGACCTGATCGCGTGGACGCACCAACAGGGGTTGGTCGTTCAGGTCTTCCGCCGCATTGTCGACGAGCGTTTGCACTACATGCTCCGCGTGCCTCCCGTGCCCGATGACGAGCTGAAAGGCCTGGCCCAGCGACACCCGGAGCAGCGGGTCATCTACTCCGCCCTGTGGTGGGCGGAGATTATTGGCATGGCCGATGCGCTCGGGAACGCCGACCACGTCTGGTTCGACGTCTCGCGGTGTCGCGGCCCGGAGAACTGGCCGGTCCGGCTCGTCGAGGCCGTCCCCGCCGGGCAGATCGTGTTCGGCTCGCTCTGGCCGCTGCAGGTCATCCGAAGCACGCTCGAGGAGATCGTCTTCGCGCCGTTCGACGGGCAGGCTGCGTCTGAAGGTGATACCCGCGCGATGATCCTGCATGACAACGCGGCGGGATTGCTGTCGGCATGATGGGGCCGGGCGGGCATGCTCGGCGCGTCCGAGCGTTCCATAGGTTTGGAGTGTCCGACCGATGTTTGATCTGACCGTTGCGTGTGTTGCAGGCTGGTTGGCGGCCGGTGTGCCGTCGGCGTCCTCGCAGCCGGCCGGGGCCAAGCCGCTGCGTCGCATGGTCTGTGGTCGGTACGCGCAGATGTGCACGCAGAAGTGGACCGTCAAGGATGGGCTGCCGGCCAATGACGTTCAGCAGATCGTCATTGACCCACAAGGCCGCGTCTGCTGTCTGACGCGTCAGGGCGCAGCGGCGTTCGACGGAAAGCGGTGGAAAGTGGCGGACAAGGCTATCCCCTCAGTCTCCCGCATTCCTGTTCCTGACAAGCTGCCGGGCGTGCTTCCGTGGCAACCGGCCACTTGTTATGCGCGGTCCAGCTCAGGGCAGCACTGGGTCGGCACGCCGCGCGGCGTTTGTCGATGGGAGGGCACGCGGTGGCGGGTTCATCACGGGCCCCGGTGGCTGCCGGGCGATCGCGTGAACGGTTTGGCGGTTGCCTCGGATGGGTCGTCGTGGGTGGCGACCGACGGCGGCGTGGCGCGGATCTACGCGCGACAGATGAGCTTGGCCGAGAAGGCCGAGCATTTCCAGCGGATCCTCCGCGAGCGTCACGTGCGTCGGGGTCTGATCGGCGAGATCAACCTTAGCCGTCCGGCTGACTTCGGTTCTTATCGTCAGCCGTCCAGCGACAACGATGGGTTGTGGACGTCGTTGTACGTGGCGGCGGAGAGCTTCCGGTATGCGGCGACCGGCCAGGCCGACGCCAAGGCCAACGCCACCGAATCGCTCAACGCCTTGTTGTTCCTCGAGCAGGTCACGTCGCTGCCGGGATTCATCGCGCGGTCCTACCTGCCCCGGGGGGAGGGCTTCAAGCACGGCGATGGCATCTGGTATCCGAGTAAGGACGGCAAGTGGGATTGGAAAGGGGACACGAGCAGCGACGAGCTGGACGGCCACTTCTTCGCGTATGGGATCTACTACGACCTGGTCGACGACGCCGACGCCAGGAAGCGCGTCGTCGCCACGACGCGGCGGGTCATGGACCGGCTCATCGAAGGGGGGTACAAGTACTACGGACCCAACGGACGGCGGACGCGGTGGGGGGTCTATTCCCCCGAGGAGCTCAATGGCTCCTACGAGTGGTGGCCCGAGCGCGGGCTCAATTCGTTGAGCATTCTGACGTACCTGAAGGTCGCCCATCACCTGACCGGTGACGATAAGTACCACCACGCCGCCCGAGAGCTGATCGACAAGCACGGCTACGCTCGCAACACGATCAAGCAGAAGATCACCGTCCCGGGGATGGTCAATCACAGCGATGACGAGCTGGCCTTCGTCTGCTACTACAACCTGCTCCGATTGGAGAAGGACCCGGCCGTCCGCAGGTTCTACGTCAAGAGCATCGAGCGGAGCTGGCAGATCGAGCGGCCGGAGCACAGCCCGTTCTTCAACTTCGTCTACGGCAGCGCGACGGAAGGCGGGTTCGATCTGGCCGAGTCCGTCGAGTTTCTGCGCGACTTCCCGCTTGACCTGCTTCACTGGCGGGTCGACAACACGGGGCGCCGTGACGTCAAGACGCGCTTCGTCGTCAGCCGCTTCGGGCGACGCCAGAGCCGCGTCGCGCTGCCTCCGTCCGAGCGGGCGTTTATGCGGTGGAACGGCAACCCCTACGCTCTGGCCGGTGGGGGGGACGGTCGGTGCGAGGATGACGGGGCGGTCTGGCTGCTCCCCTACTGGATGGGCCGCTACCATGGGTTCATCGCGGAAGGGCAGTGAGTCGGCAGCGACCCCCAGCGTATTGGTGAGTTTCCGTCAGCAGAAGGAGAACGCGGGTTGATGGCCACCTTTCTTGTCGCCTGCTTTTCCGCGGACGTGACGCCGCCGGTCGGGCATCCGTTGTGTGGCGGCTTGGTTCCGCCCGCCAAGCGGATCGTGGATCCGCTGTACGCCAGAGGGTTCGTCCTGCTCGGCGCGGGCAGGCCGATTGTGTTGTGCGCCGTCGACTGGTGCGAGCTCCACAACGACGCCCAGGATCGCTGGCAAGCGGCCCTGGCGCAGGCGGCCGGGACGATACCGGGGCGCGTCATGGTCTGCACGATCCATCAGCACGATGCGCCGCTCGCCGACCTCGAGGCGCGACGGATGCTGGACGAGCGGAACGTGACCGGCACGCTGACGGACCCGGTGTTTTACGACAAGGCGCTTCAGGGCGTGACGGCGGCCGTTCGAAAGGCGCTTGCGTCGCCGCGGCGGATCACGCACGTCGGTCTGGGACAGGCGAAGGTCGAGAAGGTGGCCTCGAACCGGCGCGTCGTCGGCGCCGACGGTCGGGTCCGGAAGATGCGGGGCAGCTCGTGCACGGACCCCGAGCTCGTCGCGGCGCCCGAGGGTGTGATCGACCCGTGGCTCAAGACGATCAGCTTCTGGGACGGCGATGAGCCCATTGTCGCACTGAGCTGCTACGCCACGCATCCGATGAGCTACTACCGCACGGGCGGGGTTTCGAGCGATTTCTTCGGGCTGGCCCGGGCGCGACGACAGAAGCAGGATCCGTCGGTCTTTCAGATCATGACCAACGGCTGCGGGGGCAACCTCGGGGCGGGCAAGTACAACGACGGGTCAACGAAGATGCGGCCCGTCCTGACCGATCGACTGTACCGGGGCCTGGTCGGGGCGTGGGAGGCGACCAAGCGCCATCGGCTCGACAAGATCGCCTGGCGGGTCGAGCCGCTCCATCTGCCCCCCAAGGCCGACAAGCGCTTCAGCGCGGGACATCTCGAGAAGATGCTTGACGACCCGAAGGCGTCGCTCGCCGAGCGGGTGCGTGCGGCCGTTGCACTGAGCTGGGTGAAGCGGGTCAAGGCGGGGCACGCCGTCAACGTGCCGGTGCTGGATCTGGGCGTGGCGCAGATCGTGCTGCTGCCCGGCGAGCCGTTCGTGGAGTATCAGTTGATGGCGCAGAAGATGCGTCCCGATTCGTTCGTGATGGTCATCGGGTTTGGCGGATTGGGGCCGGGGTACATGCCGATCGAGAAGGCCTACGACCAGGGCGGCTACGAGCCTGGCGCCTGGTGTTTCGTTGGCCGGGGTACGGAGAACGCGGTGACGACGGTGCTGCGGCGCCTGCTCGAAGCGCGATAGGCCGCGAGGTGAATGAGAAGCGATGGGCATCATGAACGGGAGGTGAGCATGATGAACCTGGGATCCGCCGGCGTCGGGATGCCGGGACGCGGCGTGTGTTGGCTGCTGTGCTTGCTGTTTGTGGTGGTCGCAATGGCCGAAGAGTCCGTACCGAAGTCGCCCGCCCTCGCCAAGGCCCTGAAGTCGTATCCGCACAAGGTCGCGTATGAGACCTATCGCGAGGGGAACTGGGAGCTGTTCCTGATGAACGCCGACGGGTCGAATCCCGTGAACCTGACGCAGACGCCGGACGTGGACGAGATGTACCCCAAGGCCTCGCCCGACGGCACGAAGCTCGCCTTCGTTGTCGACGAGGGCAAAGGCAAAGCGCGGGTCCGCAACATCTACATGATGAGCATCGACGGGACGGGCCGCACCAAGATCGCCGACTGCGCCCGGCAGCCTTGCTGGCGGTCCGACGGGCGCGTCATCGCGTATCTGAAGGGAATCCGCAGGGCGAAGACCACGGTGTACACGGCCAACAAGGGCCTGTTTTTCTACGATCTGGAGACCGGCAAGCACACGCGGCACGTCAACACGGACATCAAGAAACTGCTATGCATCGGGCTGACGCCGGACAGCAAGTGGTTCGTGTCCAGCGCGGTCGGAGGGCTGGGATACGGACATTCGATCATCGCCTTTCAGGCCGACGGGACCAAGCACTGCGAGCTGGTCCGAGCGCTGAAGCATTTCTGGCAGTGTCGGCCCGACATCAGCCCGGACGGCAAGGAAGTTGCCTACGGCAAGGCCCAAGGGGAGGGGCCTAACAAGAACGTGGGCATCGCCGTGGCCGACCTGGACTTCTCGTCCGGTGTGCCGAAGCTCGCGAACGAGCGCTGGGTGGTCGCGGCGCTGGATCCCGTCGAGATCTACCACGCCGATTGGTCGCCGGACGGCAAGTACATCCTGTGCAGCCGTGGACCCGAGCAGACGAGCAGGATGAAGACCGCCCGATACGTGATCGGGGTTCAGGCGGAGGGCTGGGACATCTGCGTGGCCGACGCCAACGGGTACCACAACTGGCAGGCCTTGACGCACGACGGGTTGAGCAACAAGGAGCCGGAGTGGGTGCCGGTGTTGAAAGGACGACAGCCATGACGATCATCGCCGTGCTGACTGTGGGCAGCGCTGCGTTCGGCGCCGAGGCGCCCGGCCAGTCCGAGGCGCTGCGGGCCGAACTGAAGGCCTACAAGTGCCGGATCGTCTACGAGGCCTACCGCAAGGACAACTGGGACCTGTTCGTCATGAACGCGGACGGCTCGGGGTCAGCAAACCTGACGCAAACGCCCGACGTCGACGAGATGTATCCCAAGGCCTCGCCGGACGGCACGAAGATCTGCTTCGTCGCGGACGAGGGGAAGGGCAAGGCAAAGGCCCGCAACGTCCATCTCATGAACGTCGACGGCACGGGTCGCGTCAAGGTGGCCGACAAGGCCCGGTGGCCCTGCTGGCGCGCGGACGGCAAGGCGATCGCGTACCTGAAGTGCAGGCCCGGTCCGTACACCACCAACCACGCCGCAACGAAGGAGCTGTGCTTCTACGATCTGGCGACCGGCAAGCACACGCCTCATGTCAACGCGGGCATCGAGCGGCTCCTGTGCATCTCGTGGTCGCCGGACGCCGAGTGGTTCGTGGCCACCGCGGCCGGTGGGATGGGGCATGGGTTTTCGATCATCGCGTTCCAGGGCGCGGGGCCCAAGCACTTCTCTTTGGTGTCCTCCAAGCGGGGCGCGTGGCAGTGCAGGCCGGACTTCAGCGCTGACGGCCGGAAGATCGCCTTCGCCGCGGCCACCGGCGTCGGTCCGGACGAGAAGGTCTTCATGATCGAGCGCGCCGACATCGACTTGGCCTCATCGGTGCCCAAGTTGACGAGCCGCCGTCAGGTTGTGACCGCCCCCTGGCCGACCGAGCTATACCACGCCGACTGGTCGCCGGACGGCAGGTATATCGTGTACACTCGGGGGCCGAGGGAAATGAGCCGGATGAAGCCCCAGCGGGCCATCATCGCCATCAAGGCCCCGGGCTGGAACATCTGTGTGGCGGATGCGAGCCAGAGCGAACGATGGGTCGCGCTGACCACGGATGGCCTGAGCAACAAGGAGCCGGACTGGGTCTTCGTGAAGTAGCCGGCCGGGAGGTGGACGTTCCAATGACGAGGCGATCGAGCGGACGATTCACACGTGCGGTCTGCGTGTCGTCGATCTTGGCGGGCATGATCGGCGCGGGCTGCCAGAAGGTCGACAAGACGCAGGCCAAGTCTCCCGCTGTGGCCGTCATCAAGACCAAGGGCGGCGCGGAGATGATCAGCGTGCCGGCCGGGTCGTTCGTGATGGGAAGCGACACGGGCCAGCCCGATGAGAAGCCCGCCCACAAGGTCTCGGTCGATGCGTTCCTGATCGACCGGTTCGAGGTCACCCAGGCGGCGTACGACAAGCTGATCCCGGAGGGCAACGCGGCCCACTTCAAGGGGCCAAACCGACCGGTGGAGCAGATCAGCTGGGTCCGGGCGGTCCTCTACTGCAACGCGCGGTCGCAAGCTGAGGGGCTCGAGCCCTGTTACGATGAGGAGACCGGTGCGTGCAACTTCCAGGCCAACGGATATCGCCTGCCGACGGAGGCCGAGTGGGAGTACGCCTGCCGCGCGGGAACCGACACCGAATACTCATTTGGTGACGACGCCCGCAAGCTGAAGGATCACGCCTGGCACGCCGACAACTCGGCCAAGACCACCCACCCCGTCGGACAGAAGAAGCCCAACCCGTGGGGGGTGCACGACATGATCGGCAACGTGGCCGAGTGGTGCAATGAGCCCTACGGCGAGGCCTACTACAAGAACAGTCCGGACAAGAACCCCAGGGGACCGACGGAGGGGGCCAAGTACATCCTTCGCGGCGGGGCGTGGAACTCGAGCGCCAAGGCCTGCCGGAGCTCGTACCGCGTGGCCGAGTCGCCCGGTAACTACGACGGCTGTTTTGGCGGTGACTACATCGGGTTCCGCTGCGTGAGGCGGGCGCCGCCGAATCCGTCTTCGCAGGCCGCGCGGTAGGCGGATCGAGAGGCCCAACGAGATGGCGAAGACCGTGTCTTCACAACGCTCCAAGGATGCCGGGCAACGGCAGGGGGGCGATGCGACCTTCGGTTCGAACGCCGTGCGGCTGTCCGGTCGGCAATGGGGGGTTGCAGCCGGCATCCTGGTCGTGTCGTTCTGGTGGGTCCCGACGATCTGGGAACAGTTCGAGCAGATCGACGCCGACGCCGACTACCGCATTCCTTATCAACTGAGCAATGACTACTGGTTGTACGGCCGGGTCTGCCGATTGGCCGTCTCGCAGGGCAAGACCCCCGTCGTTGGCGACTCGGTGGTGTGGGGCCAGTATGTGCCGGAGGACGAGACGCTGTCGCACCATCTCAATGCGCAGGCGGAGAAGCACGGCGGCGGCGAGGCCCGCTTCGCCAACCTGGGCGTCGACGGCTCGCATCCGGCGGCACTGGCGGGCATGCTGGGGTATTTCGGCGACGCGATCTCGAGCCGGAGCGTCATCCTGCACTGCAACCCGCTGTGGATGACGTCGAAGAAGCACGACCTGCAGACCACCAAGGAGTTTCGGTTCAACCATCCGCGACTGGTGCCGCAGTTCTTCCCGGACATCGCCTGCTACACCGCCCCGTTGGACGAACGGTTGGGCATCGTGGTCGAGCGGTACGTGCCGTTATTCAGCTGGGCGGGGCATCTGCAGACGGCGTACCTGGACAACAAGGGGCTGGCGAGCTGGACGATGTCGCGTCCGTATGAGAATCCGATCGGCGCGATCACGCTACACGTCCCGCCTTCGGCCAAGAAGCTCGATGCCACCCCGCGGCCGTGGACCCAGCGGGGGATGGACCGAGCCGACTTCCGGTGGGTGGATCTGGCCACGTCGTTCCAGTGGCAGTCCTTTCGGGGGTCGATCGAGACGCTGACGGGGCGGGGCAACCGGGTGTTCGTCGTCGTCGGCCCCTTCAACGAGCACATGCTGAAGGGCCAGAGCGTGAAGACCTATGCCGAGCTGCGACGCGGCATGGCCGAGTGGCTGCGGTCCGAAGGGATCGCGCACTTCATCCCACCGGTCTTGCCGAGCGAGCACTATGCGGATGCCAGCCATCCGCTGGGCGTGGGCTACGCGATGCTTGCCGAGCAGTTGTTCGAGGACGCTGCGTTCATCCGGTTCTTCGGCGTGGAGAAGCAGGCCGACCGAATGTCGGACCTCGACGGAAGGCGACTGGCCTTGCTGCCGTGAAACGCTCGGCTGCGCAGCACCTTGCAAATCCGGGTCGTCCCGGCTTGAATGATGCCACCATCTCGGCGTAGGAGACCATGACATGACCTTGCGACGATGTGTGTTGATGGTGTTTGGGAGCATCCCCGTGTGGATGGGTTGTGCGCCGAAGCGGGTTCATATCATGCCCGAGGTCGCGCAGATCAACCGCGTGGCGGTGGTGAACCTGGCGGACCGGACGGGCAAGCCGTCGCCAGAGTCGGAGTTCTTCACCAACGAGTTCGTCTCGCTGGGCTTCTCGGTCGTCGAGCGCGGACATCTGCAGGAGGTCATCAAGGAGGCCTTCACGTCGACGGGCTACCTGGACGAGCGGTCGGTGGCCCAGTGGGGCCGTGGGCTGGGGATCGAGGCCGTCGTGCTCCACCAGATCGTCAACAGCCTTGCCCTCGACGAGGAGGGCGACGACTACGAGGTCAGCGGCTGGGTCCGCATGGTGGACGTCGAGACGGGCAAGATCATCATGACGTACAACGCGGAGGTGCGGGCCGGGGGAACGAAGAGCGCGAGCCGGGCGGCCCGGCTGTATGCACAGCAGGTGGTTGACGACATCCGCCTGGCCATGCAACAACAGAAGGTGCAGCCCTCGGCCGTGCCGAAGGTCAAGGTGCAACAGCAGGTCGAGGTGAAGCAGACACAGGTCAAGCCGTAGGGGCGCATGATTTCTTTCGGGGGGCGGGCACCGGTCTATCGAGTCCTGATTGCCAGACGGTCTTGTCATGCATGATTGGGTCCGGTTGTCAGTGCGAGCAGGTTGGGCACTCGCGATGGTCGGGTGGGTTGTATGGCCAGGGTGCCAGGCTCCCCCGCCGGCCGGTCAGTCGCAGGAGATGACATCCCGCACGACGGTTCAACGTCAGACCGATGCGGCTGGCGGACCCGCGCAGCCGACGCTGATGCGTCGGCGGGTGGTGGTGATCGCGTCGCACACGGGCCCGGGGGCCGAGGCCGTCGAGCGGGCGCTGGGTCAGGCGCTCGACAAGCAGGGGCTGGAGGTCCTGGACACTTCGAAGGTCGACCAGGCCGATCTCGTGGTGGCGGTGACGGCCGCCGTACGGACGGGCGATCAGTGGGGGGGGATCCCATCTCAGCAAGTGCTGCTCCGCTATGACCTGTTGGACGCCCGGAAGCGGACGCCGATTCGCAGCGGCGCGGACTGGGCTTCCTATGCCGACCCTGTTGCTCAACGGCGCGTGGCGGGTGCGCTTCGGGGCGCGGCTGACCGATTGAGCCGGAAGCTCATCAGCGTGGTTCGTGACCTGCCGCCCCCGTCGCCCGCGGAGACGGCGGCTCCGAAGCCGGCGCCAGCCGCCGAGAAGGCGGTGAGCATCTCCCTGGCGTGTCTGCCGTTCCGCAACGCGACGCATCGCAGGCAGCTGGACGGCTGGTGCGAGTCTTTGGCGTCGATCGCGGCGCAGGAGTTCAAGCGGGTCAAGACCTACCGCATCGTCGAGCGGGCCCGCCTAGCCGATATCCTGAAGGAAGACGACATCGCCGCGGCGATCGACACCTCCCCCGGGGCCGTGCGGCGGGTCGCCCAGAAGCTGGGCGTCGACTTGCTGCTGGTTGGCGAGGCGTCGCTGCGGCCGAACGGCGATCTGGTCATCTCCGCTCGCATGGTGAAGGCGAAGGACGCGGAGGTCCAGCAGGTTATCTACGCGGCTGGCCCCGCCGCCAGCGTCGACCGACTCGAGCAGTCGTTCCGCCATCAGCTGGTAAAGCCTACGGTCGGTTGGGTCTCACGACAGCTGGATCACCTGAACCGCGCCCCCATCGTTTGGCCCAAGGCCGGTCCGGGCCGCTGATCCGCGCCGACCAGATTGCGTTGGGTATTCCCCGGTGTGTGTATGCGAAGGGTGGGGGACGGAATCGCGCTGCGAGGACCGATTCTCAGTCCATTGCGTCCCCCACCGTTTTCGATGACCGCGTCCCGCGGCCACTCGAAAAGGATGGGGCACCCCCCGCCCAGACTGCCACGCACCCGTATCCGAACCACATGCCCCATGCGTGTTGCAGACGGCGTTGATTGCGTGTAAACGGACGGGACGCGTTTGGATGTGTGGACCCAAGAAGGAGCATACGCATGACAACTCGGCGGATCATGACGGCGCTGTTGATCGGCGGCGGGCTGCTGGCCTACCGGGCGGAGGGGGCAGAGCGGCTGTACGACAAGCTGAAGTGGGACGTCGGCATCCGGGACGTATACCTCCGCGGCCTGAAGCAGCCGGACGTCTGGAAGGCCGCCAAAACGATCGGCGTGACGCGACTGGAGGTGGTCGTTGACGAGAACCTGACCTGCCCGGGCCTGTTCGAGGGCGATGCCAAGCCCTATCGGATCGATACGCCGGCCAACCGCAAGAAGTTGATGCAAGCGCTGGCCGATCACGGGGCGTCGATCAGCTGCTTCTGCGCCGTCATCCGCGGCAAGGACGCGCCGTCCCAGAAGCACGTCGATTGGATCACCCGCGTGACGGAGGCGGCGGGGGAGATGGAGGTTCCCGTGATCATGATGCCGCTGGGCTATGGGGACAAGACCGACGAGGCCTACGTCGCCAAGTCGGTCGCGTTCTTCAAGAAGCTCGTCCCGGTGGCGAGGCGAACGGGGGTCGTGCTGACGTACGAGAACCTGGGCCGATACCTCAACCGCCGCGAGATCGCCCTGCCCATCCTCGAGGGGCTGCCGCGCGATTGCTGCGGCATCGCCAACGACATCACGAACATGTATTGGTACGGCCACCCGATCGACACGATCTATGAGCTGGCCAAGGCCGTCGCTCCGTACGTCCGCTACGTGCACGTCAAGAGCATCAAGTACCCCGCGGCCAAGAAGAACACGCAGCGGAAGCCCGGCTGGGAGTACGGCAAGTACGCCGAGCCCGTCCGGACGGGCGACATCGACTTCCATCGGATCATCGCCATCTACGCCGCTGCCGGCTTCAAGGGCGACCTGACGATTGAGGACGACAGCCTGCGCAAGTTCGACGCCGCGGGCAAGACGAAGGTCTTGATCGACGATGTCAAGCTGCTTCGGGAGGTCATCAAGGAGGTCGAGGCGTCACGCTGAGGCGCCCGCCAGTCGCGCGCGGGACCGGCGTCTGACCTGCTGGGCGAGCACGACCAGCAGACCCACAGTCAGCCCCACATAGCCGACGTACACCACCAGCTCGCCGGGGTCGGAGACGACGCTGAGCATGGTGGCGACGGGTTCGTTGTTCTGGTCGAAATGGTAGCTGCTCTGGTAGAACGCCCGGCCGCCATACTTGAGCGGGGCGTTCATGCTGATCGTCTGTTCGAGTTCCACGCCGCGGTTGGGATCCTCGACGAGGACGCGGCTCTCGTAGGTTCGCGGCCGGTCGCTGCCCGGGTAGTGCGTGATGACGGGCTCCAGGAGCTTGACCGAGAACCCCATCGGGATGCTGACCGGCACGTAGCCCACCTGGACATGCTGCCCGCCGATGTGGACGTCGTAGCGCTCGCCGCGCCGGACCCACAGCCGATGGGCGGTCGCGGCCGTTCGGAGGCAGACGAAGGCTGCAGGGATGGCGTGCTTTATCCGCCGGGGGATCGGCGTGAGGGCCCGTTCGTTGCGGGCGTGGGGGACGAACTCCAGGGCCGTCAGTTGGGTTTCCTGCCACGGGGTCGCCGTCGGGCGGTTCAGCTCCAGCGCGGCGGAGGTGATGCGTCCGTCTGCGTCGGTGAACCGGGCGTGGAGCTTGTCTGATCCGTCAACCAACAGATCGATCCGGTTCCGTTGATGGGCCAGGACGGTGGCGTCGACGTATCGGAATCTGACGGGTTGGCTGGTCGGATGGGAGGTCGGTGCGGTGGTCCCGCCGTGGGGCGTGGCGAAGTCCCGTCCGGGGAACCTGGCGAAGAACCGATGCGGCTCGGCCTTGCCCGCAGGATCGATCAGGTCGAACTCGATCATGGGGTTGACCGGCCGGGACGTCGCCGAGCGGATCTCGCGCCCCGACACCTGCGCGTGGGGTAGGTATCGCCCGATTCGGATCTGATAACCTGTCTGACCGAGCGGGACGGGTTGATCGGCCTGGGTGTCCAGGTCAATAGCGTAAGACCGACCGTTGAGTTCGACCACGAGCTTGCCGCGCTTGGGCTGGGCGGGCGAGCTGGTCGGTTGGAGCACTCGGCTGAGCACGTCGGGGTCCGTCAGACGGAGGAACCTGATCCGCACGTCGCCGATGATCTCCTGGCGATCGGTCAGGAGCCACTGGTCGTGTTGGTGTTGGCCGTGGGTCAGGCGGATCTTGAGGGCCGACCACGGGGCGTTGGGATCGGGCACGATCCGCTCGCCTTCGTCGCGGGTATCGACGGCGAACTTCTCGATCGTCCAGGACACGCTGCCGATCCGCTGGTCGGCTTCGGCAGGATCGAATGCGGGGCCGTCGGCGTTCACGGGAACGCTTGCGTATTGCTTGCCGTCCGCTGTCTGGAGCGACAGGACCCAGGCGTCTCCGTCGAAGTCCGTCCTGGTCTCCTGAGGCCGAAGCCACAGCCGTCCGTCCACGGCGTACACGCGTGTGATCCACGCGCCCACCAGGATGATCAGCACGGACACGTGCGCGACGACGAAGCCGATCTGCCGGCGTCGAAACGGCCAGCGGATCAGCAAAGATGCCAGGGCATTGACGCCGACGGCGGCCAGGATCGCGGCGAACCAGCGGCTTCGGTAGTAGTCGCGGAGGGCCGCCTCGGTCCCATGCTGTGCCTCGTGCAGACTGGCCAGGCTCATCGCCACGGCCAGCGCAACGAGCAGCACGACCGCCAGCTTGAGGGAACCCACTGTGCGGAGCATTGTGCGCATGCGGCGAACCTTCTTAGCAACAGACGACCACAGCAGGACCCGTTCGCCCCTGCGCACCGGCCCCACGTCGCCAAGATGATCGAGGATGGAGGGTAGCATGGTCAAGCGGAGGTCAACGAAGACGGGCTCGCCGGGATGGGAAGCGGCATTTCGCGCGTGACATCGACCGGTTGGGGTGGTCAAATCATGGCCTTGTCTGGCCGGCGGCGCGGGGCCGTCGTCAGGTGGATCAGGCAAACAGGCTTACACGAGGAAGGACCCAGGTTATGGCGATCAAGGCGATGCTCATCGGTGGCGGGGGTATGGGCGTGATGCACGGCAAGAACTTCGCGGCGCATCCGGACTGCGAGCTGCTGGCCGTCTGCGACATGAACGCGGAGCGCCTGGTGGTGCTCGAGAAGGAGTTTCCCGGGTTGCCGGCGTACGCGTCGATCGACGAGCTGCTGGCCAATTGCGATGCGGAGCTGGCCTTGATGATCACGAACGAGACGCTCCGCGTCCCGCCGTGCGTGCAGCTGCTGGAGGCCGGGCGTCACGTCTTCACCGAGAAGCCCCTGCACAGCCGCAAGAATCAGTTCAACATCGACGACGAGGACGGCAAGGTGGGCTGGCAGGTCATCGACGCGGCCCACAAGAGCGGCAAATGCTTCGGCATCGACTACAACTACCACTACTTCGAGCACTTCGCCAAGCTGAACCAGGCGCTGGTGGGCGGTCAGATCGGCACGCCGACGCTGGTCTGGGCGCGGGCGCACTTCAACTGCTGGTCGCACGTCATCGACCAGATCCTGTGGAACATGGGCCGGCCCGAGTGGGTCTACACGATCGGCGACTGCACGACGGAGAACTGGACGCGGCTGATCCACATGAAGTGGTCGAACGGTGCGGAGGGCGAGTTGGGCGGCAGCCTGGCGTGGGGGTATGACGACGGCCCGCTGAAGATCATCCTCTGCGGCGACAAGGGCTACGGGACGGCGTTGGGGTTGGAGGGCTTCTACACGCTGCGGAAGGCTGGCAGCTGGCCCTGCGAGGAGCTGGAGCGTTGGGAGGGCAAGGGCGCGTACAACGACAGCTTCGTTCACATGGCCGACGCGGTGATCAAGGCGATGCAGGCCGGCGAGCCCATGCCCGTCGACGAGCAAGCCGCCTGGGATGAGCAGGTGTTCGAGGCCGCGGTGTACCGTTCCGCCAAGACGGGGCAGCGCGTCGTGCTGGACGAGATCGACGAGGAGCTGCGGTCGTGAAGCCGAGCTCGCCGGTGGTCGCTGTCTGACGTGCCCAAAGATGCGGAGGGTGCTACGTACCCCGAGTTTAGCGGGGCCGCGTGCGGCCCCTTGCCCGTCGCACGCGACGGGGCTAAACGCGGCGCACGAGACGCGCTCTTGCTCCGCGAACCTGCGCCCGGACGCGTTCCATGATTCCGTGGGGAGGACCTCGTCATGCATAGGGTCCGGGGTTTGGATCGGCATGCCGCTTGTAGGCACATGGCATGGTGGGCGACCGTGGTGCTTCTGGGGACATTGCTGTCCAACCAGGACGCCGCGGGTGAGGATCGTCCCGCGCGCCCGGATTCGGCGTCGGTGAGTGGGCAGGCGTCGGGCGATGACGGGTTGGTTCGCGAGCGCCCGTGGGTGGGGGTGGTCTTCTTCTACTGGTACACCTGGGACTACGATCGCCAGCTGGGCAGTTGGGCCGGCCAGGGCGTCCACAACACGCCGCTGTATGGCTACTACGATTCGCGGACGTATCGCGACAACTACCGGTCGCTGCAGCTGGCCAGCGAATGGGGCGTCACGCACCACTGGATGGACTATTGGGCGCCGACGTGGAAGGGCGAAGACGGCGAGATGCGCGAGAAGACCGTCGTGCGCGCCGCGGAGGACCTCCGCAAGGCCGGCTACAACATCTGGATGAGCTACTACCAGGACGGCACCAACTTCGAGATGACCGACTTCGTCAAGAACGTCCGCGAGAAGCGCGACGTACACCAGTGGCTGCGGGATTTCGGCCGGTCGCCCGTCTGGCCACGGGTCCGGAACCGCCCGATGCAGCTGGTCTACGGTCGAAACGGCTCGCCGGCGCTGACGGTTGACCATCCGGGCTTTCGCACGTTTCTCGAGGATCGGTATGCCTCGATCGATCGATTGAACGAAGACTGGGGCACCCGGTTCGCGTCGTTCGACGCGGTCGAGATGGATCTGGCGGCGCGGGGCCCGCAGCGGGCGTGGTCGGCGAAGTATCAACACGAGATCTGGCGACGGGCGTGGCGGGAGCTCGAGGCCGAGATCGGCGAGACGTTCGATCTGCCGGGGATGGCGGCGTCGTTCGACGTCGGGTATGGGCCGTTCCGCAATCTGGGTTACGCCGAGTTCGCCCGGACGTTCGGTGGTCCGCACAGCTACGGGGGGATCTTCAACCGACCCCACCACCAGGACGCCGAGCGGTTCATCCAGGCCAACGTCTGCAAGGCGTACAACACCGTCTTTCTGGATCACTACAAGAACTTCTACCACGACTGGGACATCCGCGTGCCGGGGATGGCGTACCTGCCCGACCCGTACCACTTCGACCGGTTCTGGGTCGGCGATCTGATGCGTTACGCCGAGGCCGTGCTGCATCTGTCCTGGAACGAGTGGTGGGAGGGGTCGAACCTCGAGCCGTGTCTGGAGTGGGGCAAGACGTATTGCCAGAAGCAGCTCTTCTACTCGACCCTCATGCAGCTGTGCTACGAATCGATCCGGGACTGGTCGAAGGGAGCGCGGGTGGCGCTGCTGTTGAACGACTACGCGATCCTGGCGGGCAGCATGACGCCGGAGGAGGTCACCGAAACACTGCAGGCGTTGCGCCGGCTGAACTGCGATTTCGATCTGGTGGCGGATGATCTCGTGACGGCGGAGCGGCTGGCGGCGTTCAAGGTCGTGGTCGCGCCGTCGGCGGGGGTGGGGTTCGGCTACAACGCCGACGGCAAGCGGATCGCGCCGATCCTGCTGGAATGGGTCCGTGGGGACGAGAACCGCCGGCTGATCGTGTCGGGCGACGAGCCCATCCGGCGGGCGCTGGGGATCAAGCCAGCCGCGACGCGTGCCGCGGCCACGCAGAAACGGGGCGACGACCTGAACCTGTTCGTCGACGTCGGGACGGAGGGCGACGAGCGATTCGTCATCGCCGGCCGGACGCACAGGGAGGCGTGGGGCAAGCTGCCCGCCGGCAAGTTCGGCGCGGGGACGGACCTGACGGTTCGCTGGACGCCCGGGTTGGACGCGGTGACGACGTTGTACCTACCGCTGAGTCCGAACCGGGATCACGTCCTGCGGTTGTCGGGATCGGCGATCTGGCCGAGCAGGGCCACGGTGAGGTTGGATGGCCGGGAGGCCGGACGGCTGGCGATCAAGCCGGGGCATCAGGAGTATGAGCTGGCGATCCCAGCCTCGACGGTGGGCGGACGGGCGTTCTGCCTGGTCGACCTGCGTTACGCGCCCTTGCGAATACCCACTAAGGAGGATCCCAAGCGATTTGGCAACGAGGCCCGCCGCTGCAACCTGGCGCTCGATTGGGTGCAGATGTCCACGTCCAACATCGCAGCCCGGACGACGAAGCAACAGTACACGATGCCCAAGGGCCAAGTGCGTTTCGGCAGCGAGGTGCTCGGTGCGCTAAGCCGCCGCGGGGTGGAGGTGCCGATGCGGGTTCGGGCTCGGCTGAGCGGTGAGGGGGCTCGCGTGCTGAGCGTCTACGAGGACGGCAGCCCGCGCGACCTGGCCGTCCCGTGTGGTGCGGGACAGGTGTGGTACGTCAACGGGCTGTTCAGCGACGTGTCGGACGGCGCGTATTGGCGGTCTGTGCTCTCGAACTGGGCGGGCGTGGAACCGGCTGAGCTGGTGCGCGGAGCACGGTCGGCGGGTGCACGATTGCAGGCCGGCCAGACCGATCTGCTGCTGGCCTACAACTACGAGAACGCCAAACCGGACCCGATCCGATGCCGTCTGCCCGCCCGGTCGCAGCCGTTGAGCGAGGCGGTGGCGTTGTCTCGGGACGGGTCGACGTACGCGCCCATCACGCCGCGACCGAACGGGCGGTGGCTCGAATGGACCGACACGCTCGGTCACTACGCCGTCTATCAGCTGGCCTACGCACCCGTCCGCGTCGAGCCCCGCCTGATCGTGGTCAGTGTCGGTCAGACGACCCAAGTGCCAGCCCAAGTGACCAACCTGACCGACCGCAGCGTGCGAGCGAAGATCAGGCTGCGAAGCGTGATTCCGACGCTGACGGGTGAGTCGGTCGAGGTCAACCTATGGCCGAAGGCCAGCACGACCGTCCAGATACCGGTGACCGTCGGCGCGACGGCGGATTGGGGGCGCAAGACGGCCGTGATCGAAGTCGCGTTCGGCGATCAGAGGGCGTACCTGTGGCGGGAGGTGGTCGTGCTCCGCCCGCCGGAGTTGTCGCTGGGGCGTCGGGTCACTGTCGCACACGCGCCTATGGTCGAAGTGGTCAACGCCGTGTGTCCGTTCGGGGACGCCGCACCCGCCCTCGACGTGAAGGCCATCGTTGGTGGACAGACGGTTCGCCTGGGACAGATCCCGCCCGGAGGGAAAGCCACCAAGCGCCTGGCCGCTCCGATACCGACTGGCGCTGCTGCAGCGACCCAACCGTCAGAGGCTGCGGCGATCTGGCCGTGCAAGGTTGAGCTTCAGTACAAGGACGATCGGCGTCCGCTGCGGTCGGCGGGTGAGCTGTGGGTCGGCCGGCCGGTCGCGGCAGCCGTCAAGTTCCCCGAAGCCCGAGCCGCCGTCAGCGTGCTGAACCCCCATCCGCGTCCGTTGGAACGCTACGTCGTCGAGTTGGACTTGGCCGCGTCGGCGACCGGGAAGGACGTCTATCACCTCCGCGATGCCAGGGGGCGGGCTGTCCCTGCACAGAAGGTTGGCGGCAAGGCATGGCTGTTTCCCGCAACGGTGTCGGCTCATGGTGTGAGCAACTACGTGTTGTGTCGCGGGGCTGCACCGGGGGCGTCGACGGACCTAGGCGTGGCCGATCGACGTGCTTCCGATGGCACGGTCACCGTGAGCAACAGCTTCTATCGGGCCACGATCGATCGTGCGGCGGGTGGGTGCGTGACCAAGCTCGTCTCGGTTCGAACGGGCAAGGACTATGGGCTGCGAAGCTTCGACGTCAACTACGGGCAGTTCAGCCAGTACGATCCGAACGCGCCGGCCACCAACACGGTGTCCTACGTCAACGAGTGCAAGACGTCGCTGTCGCGATGTGCGTGCGAGCTGAAGCCCTTGCAGATCGGCCCGGTCCGCGTCGTGATCTCGGCCGTGGTCGCCGACGACAACGTCCGTTGCCAGACGACGTACGAGTTCCGGGCGCACACGCCCTGGTTCCGGATCAGGCGTCAGCTCAGATTCGTCGGGAAGAACCGCCCGCAGGAGATCGTCGCGGTCGACGCGCGGTTCCGGCGGAACGCCCTGACCAAGTCGTATCCCAACTTCGTCGGCATCGTCAACGACAAGCCGCAGCCGCACTTCGGCTGGCGGTACGGAGACTGGGTGCCCGACGTCCTGACGCTGATGACGCCGCCGAAGTTCGACGAAAGCCTGTCGATCGTGCTGTTGCGCAAGGACGGCTTGGACCAGGTCCGCCAGGGGTTCTGGCCCGCAGACCGGCCGAAGTCGGGTCCTTGCCAGCAGGGTCGGATCGAGCTCGTCACCAGGCGTGCGACGGTGTGCGAGGTGGAGTTGGTCGTCTATCTTCACCAGGAGCATCAGGTCGTAGCGGCCCGGCTGCTCGAGACGCTTCGCCATCCGCCACTCGTGACGCTGACTCCTGATCCGCTGTGGCGTCGGGCGGATTAGTGATGTGTCCGTTCGCGCCTTGACTGTTGGGAGCGGAAGGTGAGGATGTGCGTGCTGCGTGATTCCACACGTGTTGGGCGGGTCCAGCTTAGCCGTGCCGCGTGCGGCGGGGACGTGGCCGCACGCGGCCACGCTAAACGTGTACACCGCCAAACCCATCGGCATCCTGTTGGCAGGTTATTTGTGGAGGTCTATCGATGTCAGTAACGCGCATGTCGCCGGGTCTTGTTGCGATCGGGGTCTTGGGTCTTCAGTCAGCCAGTGCGGACGCTTCACCGGACAAGGCCCAAACCGTCTCAGCCCAGCGCGTCAGCCAGGTGATCATGGTCAAGGTCGCGGGCAAGTCGTTCACCTGGTACAAGTTCCTGACCGACCGGAAGTACCCCTATCTCTTCCCCGTCCTCGGGCCGCTGGGGGGTGACAGTCTGACGACGGAGACCTCGGAGCCCTATCCGCACCACCACTCGGTGTTCTTCGCCTGCGACAAGGTGAGCGGCGGGAACTACTGGCATGGAGCCAACGCGGCCGGCCAGATCAGCTCGACGGGCCCGAAGATCATCGAGGCGAAGGGCAAGCGCGTCGTTATCGAGGACCACACCCGATGGCATCGACCCGGTGCGCCGGACCCGTTCACCGACAAGCGACGGATCGTCATCTCCGCGCCGTCCCCGACGCTGCGGTTCATCGATTTTGACATCACGCTGACCGCTGCGTCAGACGTTCAGATCGTCAAGACGAACCACTCGCTGTTCTGCGCACGGATGGCGCCGCACATGAATGTCCAGAACGGGGGGCGGTTGGTGAACGCCGAGGGAAAGCTGAGTCAGAAGGGCACGCTGGCGGCCAAGTCGAACTGGTGCGACTACTCCAACAAGGTGAACGGCAAGACCCAGGGCCTGGCCATCCTGGTCTGGCCGAAGAACCGCTGGTCGCCGTGCACGTGGCTGACGCGCGATTACGGGTTCTTCTCGCCGACGCCGATGAACTGGCTCGGGCCGGAGGGCCTGCGGTTCAAGAAGGGCGAGTCGATCACGCTGAAGTACCGCGTGGTCGTTCATGCGGGCGACGAGAAGGACGCCGACATCGCCGGCATCTACCGGGATTGGGTCAAGTCCGGCGGCGCCGGAGAATAGGAGCGGGTGATCATGACATGGCTGACAACCGTTGTGCTGGTCGGGGTGACGGTTCTGGCGTTGGCTTCAGGCGCGTTCGCCGTCGACGCGACGAAGAACGACCAGGGGATCGAGTGGATCCACACGACCGACCATTGGGGCGTGCCGTTCGGCGACGCGGCGACGATGTTCTACGCCAACGTCGAGCAGCACCGGACCTGGTTGACCGAGCAGGGCACGCCGGCGAACAAGATGGAGTTTGCCGTCGGGACCGAGATCTCGCTCCGCAAGGTGTTCCGGCAGAAGTGGTGGTTCCGCGGCCAGATGACGGGGCAGGTCGAGATCGCCGCCGCCCGGGGGGAGACGGAGGCGTTCCAGCTCGTGGTCTGCCCCATCGCGCCGATGGAGCGGAAGCTGACCCACCTGTCGGCGGAGAAGGACCACGGCGCCGGGCCGATGCAGCCCAAGACGGTCAAGGTCGCATCCGTCGTCGCGACGGATCTGAAAGGACCCAAGGGGGCGGCGATTCCCGCGACGGCCGTCGAGATTAGCCGCGTCGGCTACATCAAGACCGTCCAGCCGCAGTACCCGGTGATGAACATCGGCGAGTGGCCCGATCCGGTGCTGCCGATGGCGCCGTTCGAGGTGTCCAACCCGTTCTGTCAGCCGATCTGGGTGGACGTCCGCGTGCCGCGCGACGCGGCCCCGGGCAAGTACACGGGCCAGATCCGCGTCGAGGGCCCGCACGCGGTGACGATCCGCGTGTCGCTGACCGTCTGGCCGTTCGCGCTGCCGGCGAAGCGGTCCTACGTGACGATGGGATGGTCGCTGAACGCGTGGTTTCTGAAGGGCGGCGCTGATTCATTCATGAAGAAGGCGGAGGTGCTGCTGGATCACGGCCTGGCGCCGTGGCACGCGTGCGTGAAGCTGGCCAAGGACCTCGATGGCCACGACCGCGTGTTTCGCTGGCTGCAGGAGCGGGGCGTGAAGCTGCAGGCCATGACGACCAGCAAACCCGACGCCAAGTACGTCGAGCACCTTCGCAAACGGGGTTGGCTGAAGCACTTCATCTGCATCCCCGGCGACGAGCCGCACGAGCGGGACTACGCCAAGTTCCGCCAGCGGGCCGAGACGATCCGCAAGCAGTTCTCGGGCCTGACGGTCGCGATGACCGAGGACCCGCAGCCCATCAACGAGGGCATGTTCGACCTGTGGATCGTCGAGCCGTCGGTTCATCGCGAGGCGTTCGTGCGGGCGGCGCAGCGACGCGGGGACCGGATCTGGTGGTACATGTGTCAGCTACCGATCCACGCGACGTATCCCGGCCCGATCTGGGCGTGTCCGGGGGCGGTCGTGGATCGGCCCGCCGTCGATCACCGCGTGCCCTACTGGCTGGCCTGGAAGTACGGCATCGAGGGCGTCGGGTTCTGGGCCATCTCGCACTGGCCGAAGGGGTGGGAGACGTGGCCCGACCAGCCCTGGCCCGTCAACCCGATCAGCAAGTACCCGTACAGCGGGCAGCACAACGCCAACGGCTTTCTGTGCTATCCCTACAAGGACCGCGTCTTGCCGTCGGTCCGGCTGAAGGTCCTTCGCGACGGGATGGACGACTACGAGTACCTGCTGCTGCTCAAGGGCCTGGTCGGTCGCAAGGCGACCGCGCGGGACAAACAGCTGCTGGCCGTCCCGCCGGAGGTGGCGATGGGCTTGCGCTACTACAACCGAGACCCCGACGGCATCTTGTCCGCCAGGCGCGAGATCGCCTCGCGGATTGCCGCGCTGTCGAAGTAGCGCCGAGGAATACGGCCAGGCTCAACGTGAGTTCGAGGACGCGTCGGGCAAATCCCTGCGAGGTAGCACGATGAGAGGGACTGTGACGATTCTGGCGTGTTGGTCTGTCAGTGCGACCCTCGCCCACGCGGCGGGTCCGTCGGGCGACGCCGAGAGGTATTGGCCGCAATGGCGCGGTCCGACCGCCACCGGGGTCGCGCCGCACGGCGATCCGCCGGTCACGTGGAGCGAGTCCAAGAACATCCGTTGGAAGATCGAGATCCCAGGCATCGGGCATGCGACACCGATCGTGTGGGGTGACCGCGTCTACGTTCAGACGGCGGTCAAGACCGACACGAAGGCAAAGCCCGAAGAACTGGCCAGGCAACCCGCGCCTTCACGGTCGTCCGGGCGCCGGGGTCGCCGAGGTCGAGGAGGGCGGGATTGGATGGGCACCAAGCAGCCGACCCACGCCCACAAGTTCGTTCTCCTTGCGATCGATCGCCGCACGGGAAAGACGGTCTGGCAGCGGACGCTGTGTGAGGAACTGCCACACGAGCGCTTGCATCGGGATGCGAGCCAGGCGTCCAACTCGCCGGTCACTGACGGTCAACGGGTATACGCCTACTTCGGCTCGCGCGGCCTGTACTGCCTGGACATGCAGGGCAAGGTGATTTGGCAGAAGCGCTTCGGCAAGATGCAGACGCGAAACGCCTTCGGCGAAGGTAGCTCGCCGGCGCTCCACGGCGACACGATCGTCGTCAACTGGGACCACGAAGGCCAATCGTTCATCGTTGCGCTGGACAAGGAAACCGGCAAACAGCGCTGGAAGGTCGATCGGGACGAACGGACCTCCTGGGCGACGCCGCTCGTCGTCATCGTTGGCGGAACCCCCCAAGTCGTCACCAGCGCGACGAGTCGGATCCGTAGCTACGATCTGAAGACCGGCAAGCTCGTTTGGCAGTGTGGTGGGATGACCACCAACGTGATCCCGTCGCCGGTCTGCGGCAACGACCTGGTCTACGCCATGAGCGGGTACCGCGGCAGCGCATTGCTGGCCATTCGCTACGCCGACGCCAAAGGAGATATCACCGATTCGGACGCGGTGGCCTGGAAGTACGACGGGCCGGGCACGCCCTACGCGCCATCGCCGTTGCTGTACGGGGATACGCTTTACTTCCTGGACAGAAACCGTTCCCTCCTGTCCTGCTTCAATGCCAAGACGTTCAAGGAGAACTACACCAGGCAGCGGCTGGAGGGAATGGTGGGTGGCTACGTGTCGCCGGTTGGGGCGAGCGATCGGGTCTATGTCCTGGACCGAAGCGGCAAGATGGCGGTCATCAGGCGCGGCCCTGAGTTCGAGCTTCTGGCCACAAACGCACTCGACGACCGGTTCACTGCTTCCCCGGCCATTGTCGGCAAGGAGATCTACCTGCGCGGGGGGCGGAACCTGTACTGCATCGCCGAGGACTAGCGCTCGCCGCACACGCTGAGTCGATCGGTGGCGGCCTGGGAGTCTGCAAATGGGGAATCCTGACCGATTCGCGGTGTGGCTGATCGTGGGACTGCACGCCTGCGCCGCGACCCTTTCGGCCGATGATTGGCCTCAGTGGCGGGGGCCGTTGCGGGACGGGGTGTGGCGGGAAACGGGGATCGTCGAACGCTTCGACGCGAAGGGCCTCGAGATACGTTGGCGATCGGAGATCAGCGGCGGCTACGCCGGCCCGGCCGTTGCCGACGGGAGGGTGTTCGTCACCGACCGCCAGAGACGCAGAAACACCGAGCGCGTGCTGTGCTTCGAGGCAACGACCGGAAAGCCGCTTTGGACCCACGAGTACGCCTGCAAGTATCGAGGCGTGCAGTACGGTTGCGGCCCACGATGCACGCCGACGATCGCCGGCGGGAAGGCCTACACCGTCGGGACGATGGGACACTTGTTCTGTCTGGACGCTCGCACCGGGAGCGTCCTCTGGCAGAAGGATTATCGGAAGGACTTCGGCGCGGACATCCCGGTGTGGGGAATCGCTGCGGCGCCGCTGGTGGACGAGCAGCGAGTGATCGTCCTGGCCGGCGGCCAGAACGGCGCTACGGTCCTGGCCCTTCACAAGGACACGGGCAAGGAGATCTGGCGGGCGCTCTTTGAGAAGGCGATCGGATACTGTCCGCCGGTGATCTTTCAGGCGGGCGGCACGCGTCAACTGATCGTCTGGGTCCCGGAGGCCGTCGTGTCGCTTGACCCGGAAACCGGCAAGGTCCACTGGCGGCAAGCGTTTCACTCGCACACCGGTCTGTCGATCGCTACGCCCGTGCTGGAGGGGGACAGGCTCTTCGTCTCGACGTTCTACAACGGCTCATTGATGATGCGCCTGGCGGCGGATCGACCGGCGGCCGTCGAGATGTGGCAGGGCAAGAGCGACAGCGAGATCAAGACGGACGGGCTGCACTGTTTGATGTCCACGCCTCTGATGAAGGACGGCTACATCTACGGGGTGTGCAGCTACGGCGCCCTTCGGTGCTTGGATGCCCGTACGGGCAAGCGAATCTGGGAGACGTACCAGGCGACGGGCCATGGTCGATGGTGGAACGCGTTCCTCATCCCGAACGGCGATCGCGTCTTCATCCCCAACGAGCAGGGCGAACTCATCATCGCCAGGCTCAGCCCCAAGGGCTACGAGGAGATCAGCCGGGCCAAGCTGATCGCCCCGACCAATCGCGCTCAGCGGCGAAACATCGTGTGGTCGCATCCGGCGTTCGCCAACAAGTGCGTGTACGCGCGAAACGACCGCGAGATCGTGTGCGCGAATCTGGCGGCGTCCCGCTAGCGTTGGACAACCCGTCACGGGGATGCCATGAACCGTACCTTCATTCGACACCCCAGCCCGGAGGACGAGCGGGAGTTTATCGCGTTGGCGGCCCGGAGCGCGTTATTCCATCGTCCCTGGATGTCGCCGCCAACCGATCGGGAGGGATTCCGGGGTTACCTGGAGAGTCTCGGGGGCGAGAGGAAGGTGGGGTTCTTAGTCTGCTTGAAGGAATCGGGCGAGATCGTCGGCATGGTGAATCTCAATGAGATCACCCGAGGTGCCCTCCAGAGCGCCTATTTGGGTTACTGGATCGGGTCCCCGTACGCCGGTCAGGGCTACATGGCAGAAGGCTTGGGCCAGGTGATCGGCGTTGCCTTTCAGGAGTTGGGCCTGCACAGATTGGAGGCCAATATCCAACCGGCGAACGCCAGGTCGATCGGCCTCGTGAAGCGATTGGGATTCACGAGAGAGGGATTCTCGAGGCGGTACCTCATGGTAGACGGGGACTGGCGGGACCATGAGCGATGGGCCATTCTGTCTGAAGACTGGGCCGAACAGCGGTCGACCGGCGCGGCGCACGAGAGGTAGGATCGCGACCGGACCGAAGCGTCACCGGGTGAGGGAATTCCGCGTGAACAAGCGAACCTGTCCCGTATTCTCCCAGCAGTTCCCACAGAGGCGGTAGATGGGCGATCTCGCAGCTGAAGAAGTGATCGACGCGAATACCCCCTGCGTGTCGTGCGGATACAACCTTCGCGGCCTGTCCGTGGAGGGAACCTGTCCCGAATGTGGTGCCTCCGTAGCTTGTAGTATCCGCGGCGACTTGCTTCGGTTCAGTCACCCCCGCTGGGTTGGTCGGTTGGGCACCGGCGCTGCGTTGCTGTTCTATGCAAACCTCCTGGCGATCGCAGCGGTGATTGTCGATGCTGTCATCTCGGGTGTCGTGCAGCTGCAGCAGTCCTCGCTTGCCTGGGTTTACGACGCAGTGTTTGCCGTGTTGGGCCTGACGCTGATCAGTATGCTCTTCGCTGGGGTGTGGGTGCTGGCTTCCCCCGACCCGCGCGAGTCTCCCAGAACACGAGGCAGATGGGTCCGACTCGCGTGCCGGGAGGGGATTGTGGCCCTGGTGGTTGGCGTTCCTCTGCTATGTGTCCCGCTTTCGGTCTTCCCAGACCTAAGACTGGTGTTGTCCGTAGGTTTCCTTGTTGCCTTCCTCGGGTGGAACGCTGCCGTCTTCCTACACATAGGGCGGCTCGCTGACCGCGTACCTTCTCGATCCGTAGTGCGCCTGAGTCGCATCTGTCTGTGGCTCCTTCTTGCAGACGCAGCCCTATATGCAGTTAAGCTCGTCCTGGAGTTGCTCGGGCCACAGATCGGCCCAAGCGCGACCAGTTCCCAACCCGGGACGCAAGGAAGTGCCGAGGACCTCACATTGAGCCACATACTCGGATGCTACGAGGGGTTGCTCTTCTTGATTAGCATCGGCTTCGGTATCCTCACCTTGGTCTTGTGTTGGCGTTGCCGCAGGACATTCCGTGAAGCTGCTGACGAGGCCAGACGGAACTGGGCGGACGCGGAAGTATCTCTGGGGCATCGCTGAAGTGCCCGATGTCGTTCTCGCCATCCGGCACGTCGATTGGAATCGCCGAATGCACCATGCTGTAGTCAGTCAGGCTTGAACGGGCCAGGCACACCTCTGTCAGTCGAGCGAATCCCCCAAATGCCTAGCTTCGCATGCGTTCAGACCAGTCTTGTGGCCTCGGCGATCTTGACGGGGATTGTCCGAGGGGGATCGTAGGCGCAGTTCCGCGGGCCGGACCGGGACGGGATCAGCAAGTTAGCCAGGCGTTGGACCGACAAGACCTACACCCAGCGAGCGCAGGTGGAGACCGACTTCAGCATGCTCAAGCGTCTGCTGGGCTCGGCGCTGCGGAGTCGAGGACGCTACGCCCTTGATCGTGAAGTCCTCCTTTGCGTCCTGACCATCAACCTGATGATCATCCGGTGTCTGCTCTTGTGTCTTCAACGTAACAGACCTGTTCCGTTGTCCCCTGTCGCTCTCCGGCGTTTGCCGTGCGAAGACAAGTGACGTCGACCGGGTTATACTCGCCAAAGCCGAGGGAACTCCCATGTGGAAGCTAATGGCATTCTCGAACCCGTCTCTCCTTGTCTCCCTTGTCTTGTCTGGCGGCAGCCTGGGTCTAGCACAGACGGGAACCCGGCGCGAGCCGGTGCGGTACGTGGGCGAGACGACGATCGACCTGCGGCCCCATGACGGCGCGCTCCGGCCTGCGATTGGCGTGGCCAACCACCAGGTTCTGCGTGTGAACAGAACGCGCCCCGAGCTGGCCGACGGGCATGGCTGGACGTACAACCACGCGCCGATGCTGGCCTACTGGCGGGGGAGGTTCTACCAGCAGCATTTGAGCAATCCCGTGGGCGAACACATCGCGCCGGGACAGACGCTCGTCTCGACCTCGACGAACGGTCGCGATTGGAGCAAGCCCGAGGTCGTGTTCCCACCCTATCAGCCCCCCAAGGGCACGCCCATGCCGAAACGCTCGAAGGGCTACATGATGCACCAGAGGATGGGGTTCTACGTGGCGCCGAACAAGCGGCTGCTGGTCCTGGGCTTCTACGGCCACGCCCCGAACCCGTTTCGCGAAGGAGGCATCGGCCGGGTGGTCAGAGAGGCCCATGCGGACGGCGGCTACGGGCCCATCTACTTCGTGCGCTACAGCAGCCACACCGATTGGAACGAGTCCAACACGAGCTACCCCTTCTACACGCGATCGACCGACAAGGGCTTCGTGGACGCATGCAACGCCCTGTTGGCCGACAAGCTGATGACGTTGCAGTGGCGTGACGAAGACAGGGGTCTCGATGGCTTCTACACCGTCAAGCGGGGCGGGTCGGCCCTCTCGTTCTACCATCGAAAAGACGGCAACGTCGTTGCTCTCTGGAAGCGATCCACCTGCGCGATATCTCTGGATGAAGGGGCGACGTTCTCCGTGCCGGTAAGGGTTCCCACGTTGGTGATGGCAGGCGGCAAGGTATGGGGCCAGCGCACCGACGACGGGCGGTACGCCCTGGTGTACAACCCGACCAAGCACGACGAGCATCGCTATCCGCTCGTGATCGTCACGGGAGACGACGGGATCACCTTCGACAACATGCTCGTGGTTCACGGAGAGGTCCCGCCGCGGAGATACTACGGGAAGCACAAGGACTTCGGTCCGCAATACGTTCGCGGGATCGCCGAGGGAAACGGCAACCCGCCCGGCGACGACATGTGGATCACCTACAGCGTCAACAAGGAGGATATCTGGATTAGTCGCATTCCGGTCCCGGTGCGCTGGCGTGTCGAACAGCCGGTCCGAGATACGTTCGACGACATGGACGCCGGTGGCAACGTGGCCGACTGGAACGTCTACGCCCCAGTCTGGGCGCCCGTTCGCGTGGCCGAGTTCCCCAGCGCCACCCACAAGAGCCTGAGGCTGGAAGACAAGGACCCGTACGACTACGCAAGGGCCGTCCGCGTGTTCCGGGAAGGTCGCGCCGTCAAGGTTCGCTGGAAGGTCCTGGCCAAGCAGAACGACCGGGGCGCCCTGGAGATCGACATCGCAGACCGCTACGGCAACCGACCCGTGCGGCTTCGCCTCGCGGACGACGGCCAGATCTGGGCCACGAAGGGAGCCCGCCCCGTCGCGCTTCAGGCTTACAAGCCGAATGCCTGGTACACGTTTGACGCAACGGTCAACGCAGCGCCGCAAGGCATCTACAGCGTGTCGATTGACGGCAAGCGCGTCCTGAGCGAGGCTCCGTTCGCTGAGACCGTCACGTCCGTCGAGCGCATCTCCTTTCGCACCGGCCCCCACCGAACCGAGCCAACCCGCCGCACCCCCAACCAGCTGCCCGGCCCCGATCTCCCGAACGCCGACAGCCCGGTCCCCTCCGCTGTCTTCTACGTCGACGACGTGCAAGCGTCCTCGCAGTGAGGTGATCCTGTGACCTAGCGATTGGAGCTCGGGACCCAGCCGCTTCTTGTCCATTGGCGAAACGCGAGCGGCAAACAGAACTGAGGCGCCAGCGGTTGGAGGCGTCGAATGTGGTCTGCTAAGCTGCCTGCAGCAAAGACTGAACGCGCCGAGCGTTGCTAGGGGTACTCATGATAGAGCAAGGCTCGAGGATCTCGCCCTGTATGCTCGCAGTCGGCCTGCTCGGCTTCCTCCCGCGGCCATCTGCTGCGCGGGATCCGGTGTTGACCGCCAATCTCCTGCCCAATCCTTCTTTCGAGGAGACAACCGCCAACGGTGTCCGCGGCTGGGAGTCTCGAGCCTGGCGCGGTGCTGCAAACGCTCGATGGCGCGTCGCGTCGCCGGGAAGAACCGGCAAACACTGCTTGTCTATTCGCTCCGAGAAAGGTGCCGACGCCGCTTGGACGGCGTCGCTCGGCGTTCGGCCGAACACCTTCTACAGGCTCTCCGGCTGGATCAAGACCAGGAACGTTCGAGGAGCCGTTGGCGCTCTGCTGAACATTCAGAACATGCAGCATGTCAGGACCCCTCGCGTGACGGGAACCAAGGACTGGACGCGGGTGTCTACCGTCTTTAGGACCGGGCGAGCGACGACGCTCGAGATCAACTGCCTGTTTGGCGGTTGGGGCGTGTCGACGGGCCAGGCTTGGTATGATGACGTGTCCCTCGAGCCGACTGACATGAGCGAAGAGCCCAAGGCAACCGTTACCGTCGACACAGCAGCCGTCGCCAGACCCTACAGCCGGATGATCTTCGGTGGGTTCCTCGAGCACTTCGGCCGTCAGATCTACGGCGGTGTCTTTGATCCAGGATCACCCCTGTCGGATGCACGCGGATTCCGCAAGGACGTTATCGCAGCGCTGAAGGAGTTGAAGGTCCCGATCATCCGCTGGCCGGGCGGATGCTACGCCAGCGGCTATCACTGGCAGGATGGTGTCGGAAGACAACGCAAGCCGACGGACGACATGGCCTGGGGAGTACGCGAGCCGCATACGTTCGGTACGGATGAGTTCGTCGAGCTATGCCGGCTCCTCGGATGCGAGCCCTACATTTGCAGCAACGCCGGCAACGGCACCGTCGAGGAGATGAAAGGCTGGGTCGAATACTGCAACGGGAGCACGGGCAGATTCGCACAGATGCGCAGGGACAACGGTTACGACCAACCACGGAACGTCAAGATATGGAGCATCGGCAACGAGAACTGGGGTCGCCACGAGATCGGCTACAAGCCTATCGAGAAGTGGGCGCCGCTGGTTCTCGACGCAGCAAAGGAGATGAAGGCTGCGGACCCAGGTGTCCAACTGACTGCGGCGGCGCTGCCAACCAGAGAGTGGACGCTGCCATTGCTGAAGAAGGCTGGGCAATACCTCGATTACATTTCGATTCATCACTACTGGCTTGGTTTCTGGGCCAAGCACGAAACGCCCGATTGCATGACCTGCATCATGGAATCGGAGGGCCCCGAGAAGCTCATAGCCGACTACATTCGTGTCCTCGAGGAGTCCGGGTACCGCGGTCGGATCAAGATCGCCTTCGACGAATGGAATCTCCGCGGCTGGCATCATCCGGGCTTTCCACGCAAGACGGTTCAGGACTACGACGACCCGGCGGTCGTCAAGTTGGTGGCGGCCCGCGAGAAGAACCTGATTGCCTCACAGTACACGATGGCGGATGCGTTGTTCTCCGCGTCGTTTCTCAATGCGTGTCTTCGGCACGCCGACGACGTCGGCATGGCCAACATCGCGCCGCTCGTCAATACGCGCGGTCCGCTCTACGTGCATCCCAAGGGTATCGTCAGACGCACGCACTTCCATTCCATGGCGATGTACGCCAATCTGCTTGGCAGCAGGATTGCTGAGGCCATCGTCGATGCAGGCGTGCTCGTTTGCGGCGAGAAGTTCATCCCCGTGGTCGATGGAATCGTGACCCTGGACGATGCCGGGCAGACATGGTCGATCGCCCTGGTCAACCGGCATCCTACGCGAGACGTGGCATGCACCGTCACGATGAAGGACGTGTTGCTCGAAGGCAGGTACGATGCGACGATCCTGTCCGGAGATTGCGCCGATGCCTACAACGATGTTGAGCGTCCGGACAGGGTCGTGCCCGTCAAGACGCTGCTGAGGTTCCAGAAAGGCGTTGGCAAGTTGCCACCACACTCATTGACCGTATTCACGGTACCCGCGAGGCAGTAGATCGCTCCTGAGCGGACACACGAGGAAGGGGGACGGGATGTGATTCCACGTCTCCTCCTTTCCCGCCGAGCTCTCCTGTGATCTGCGGATTGGGGATGCTATAGTCAGGTGTTGCTGGGCGGGCTGGACACGCGTTCGGCAACTGAGGTGACCAGTCAAATGCGTGGCTTCCGATACGTGCAGGTCGGTCTCGTGACAACAGTGATCCTGACCGGGACGGCCCGAGGAGGATCGTGGCCGCAGTTTCGGGGCGTCGACCGGAATGGGATCAGCAAGGACACGGGTCTATATCGCAAGTGGCCCGACGGTGGGCCCAAGGTCCTGTGGAAGGCGGACGCCTGCCAGGGATACGCCGGCGCCGCCATTCATGACGGCCGGGTGTACTTCAACGACTATGACCGCAAGGCGTCGACGTGGTTCGTCCGCTGTCTGACCCTCGCCGAGGGCAACGAGCTGTGGCGGTTCAGGGAGAAGCGCAAGATCCGCCCCAACCACGGGATCACGCGCACCGTGCCGGCCGTGGATGACAAGTACGTCTTTTCGATGGATCCCAAGTGCGTGTTTCACTGTCTCGATGCCAAGACGGGCAAGGAGGTGTGGCGCAGGAACTTGGTCACGGAATACAAGACGAAGATCCCGCCCTGGTACACGGGCCAATGTCCGCTGATCGAAGCGGATCGGGTCATCGTCGCGCCCGGCGGCGAGGCGCTGATCGCGGCCCTGGCCAAGACGACCGGGGAGCCGATCTGGCGGACGCCTAACCCGGAAGGCTGGAACATGTCGCATGCGTCGTTGATGCCGGCCGTCATCGACGGGGTGAAGCAGTATCTGTACGCGACGCTGGAGGGCCTGCTGGGCGTAGCCGCGACGGACGGAAAGCTGCTGTGGCATTTCCCGTGGAAGTTCAACGTGGCCGTCGCGCCGTCGCCGCTGGCGATCGGGGAGGGGCGGATCTTCCTGACGAGCTGCTACGACGCCGACGGCGTGATGATCCGCGTGAAGCGCGACGGCGAGCGGTTCATCGCCGAGAAGGTTTTCACGCTGCCCGTTAGTAAGTGGAACTCCGAGGTGCACACGCCCGTGCTCTGCAAGGGTCACCTGTTCGGCGTGGGCAAGAAGAAGCGAGGCCTGTTCACCTGCCTGGACCTGAACGGCAACATCGTCTGGACGAGCCGGGGCAAGGCGACGTTCGGGCTGGGCAGCTACCTGCTGGCCGACGGGATGTTCTTCGTCCTTGATGGGGATACGGGCATGCTCCGGCTGCTCGAGGCGGACACGACGGGGTACAAGGAGCTCGACAGCGCGCAGGTGCTCAGCGGGAACAACGTTTGGGGCCCGATGGCGTTGGCGGGCGGCAGACTGGTGGTGCGGGACATGACCCAGATGGTTTGCCTCGAGGTCGGGCCCTTGACGGTGGCGCATGCGCGGCGGTAGGGATCTTGCCGATCAACGCGCATGGCTTGGTGAACCGGAGACGTTGGCGTAGTTTGTCCGGCTGCTGCGCCGGCCATATAATCGAGGTAGTTTCCTGGATCGGTCGAGCCGCGGTCCCATCGTCGACCGGGTCGTGCAGCAGTTACCTGCAAGTCAATCTTCAAGAAGGGCGCCCAATGAAGAAACAACCGGTGACCTTGATGTTGTTGATGGTGGGGGGGGTGGTCTGGTCGATGCCGCGCGGGGTCGGCTCGGCGGAGCCGTCAGAGGCAGACGCCCGGGCCGATATTCGTCTGCCCAAGCCGGACACCTCGGGCGGCATGACGCTGACGGCGGCGCTGTCGAAACGTCGATCCCAGAGGTCGTTTGCCAACAAGCCGGTGTCCCTCGAGCAGATATCCCAACTGTGCTGGGCGGCGCAGGGCATCACCGAATCCAAGCGCGGTCTGCGGACGGCGCCGTCGGCGATGACGAAGTTCTCGATCGGCGTCTTCGTCGTGGACGACAAGGCCGTCTGCGAATATCTGCCGAAGCAGCACGTATTGCGGCCTCTGCAGTCGGGCAACATGCTGGCGAGGTTGCGCGAATCCTCGAAGCGTCCGGGCGCCATGGGCACCGCGCCTGTGTGCATGGTGTTGACGATGGAGGTCGACCGTCTCAAGCCGAGGGCCGGTGCCAAGGCCGAACGCTACTGCCTGATGGAGTCTGGGCACGTTGCGCAGAACGTCCTGCTTCAGGCGACCGCGATCGGTTTGGCGAGCGTGCCGGTCGGCGGGATTGACGAAGGGAAGGTGGCGGCGGCGCTGGACCTTCCGAAGCATCTCCGGCCGGTGTACGTGCTGCCGCTGGGATATGCGTCGGACAGGTAGTGCGGCGCTGCGGTGTGTGAGATGCGGTATCGTCAGGTTCACGTCATCAGCGGTAAGGGGTCGGGGCCGGCTCAGTTCGCCGATGCGCTGCGGGGGATCGCGATCGGCCGGGCGGATCGGGTCTACGCGGTGGGGGATTCGGTGCTGAAGGTCCTCGAGCCCAAGGGGTCACTGTGCCGCCAGTGGCGGACAGCCAAACCGGGATTCTCGGTCGGCGTTGCGGCAGGGGAAGACGAAAAGGTGTATGTCGGTCAGGAGGGCCAAGTCCAGCGGTTCGGCGCAACGGGCCGGCTGCTGGCTACCTGGCGGGATCGATCTCGACTGGGCCTGGTCACGGCGGTCGGCGCGTTCGGAGATCAAGTGTTGCTGGGTGACGTCACCCATCGCTGTATCCACCGCTACGACAAGAACGGCAAGCTGATCAACGACATCGGCACGAAGCCGGGCCGGAGGGGTTTCCTGATCCCCAACGGGCATCTGGATTTCTTCGTGGATGCCAAGGGCGTCGTTCATGCCGCCAATCCGGGCAAGCACCGCATCGAGCGCTACACGCTCGACGGCGAGCTTCTAGGACACATCGGTAAGTTCGGCGGGCCGGACCCGACGGGGTTCTCCGGGTGCTGCAACCCGACGAACGTGGCGCTGACGCCGCGGGGGCATATCGTGGTGACGGTCAAGGCGCCGCCGGGCGTCAAGCTCTACACCGTCGAGGGCAAGCTGCTGGCCCTCATCGATGGCGAAGGATTCGACCCGAACTGCAAGAACATGGATGTGGCGGTGGATTCGCGCGGACGCATCTATGTAATCGACACGGTGCGATTGCAGATCTGCGTGTTCGCTCCCGCAGATACGGCGGAACCCAAACAGGCGGCCGAGGGAGCTGTGAGACGATGAGCGAAGAGACCACCCGGCGCGAGGTGCTCGCCCACGCGGCGCGAGGAACGGGGCTGCTCGCCCTGGGCGGGGCGGCCGCCTACCTTGCGGCCAAGGCGGATCGCGCCGACTGTTGGGAGATCGACCCCGCCAAGTGTGTCAACAGCCGCCTCGGGGTCGTGAACGTCGAGGTGTGCGACAAGTGTGCGACCACGTGCGTGCTGGCCTTGTCGGCGGTGCGGGCGGTCAACGACTATGCCAAGTGCGGGCGGTGCTACATCTGCCCGGCCTACTTCAATGTCCTGAGCCGGGTGGGCAAGGACGGACTGCCCAGCGAGAAGCTGTGTCCGCGGGACGCCATCAGGCGCGAGCCGATCGGCGACGTCGACCCGCAGGATCCGGCCAACAACTACTACGAGTACACGATCGACGAGACGCTGTGTAACGGATGCGGCAAGTGCGTGATGGCGTGCAAGGAGCCGGCCGGGTTGAGCTCGATCCGGCTCGAGGTCCGCCACGACTTGTGTGTCGACTGTAACCGGTGTTCGATCGCCGTGGCCTGCCCCGACGACGCCTACGTCCGCAAGCCGGTGACCTCGATTTCCAAGACGGAAGAACATGCCTAGAACGACCCGGTCAGAACCGATCGACGAGCCGTTACGGAGGTCGGTCAGCCGCCTGGCCGGATGGGCTACTGCGTTCGTGCTGGTGGGGTTGGCGGATCGCGCGTTGGCGGTTGACTACCAACGACCCGTCGACGCGGCGCCGTCGGCCGAGGACATCGGGGCCGGCTACGTGACACCGACCGTCCAGCGACCGCTCCCGCGCTCGACCTGGTCGCGGGCGCTGGATGTGGCCTTGCTGGGCCTGGCCTTGGGCGTCTCGACCTGGGTCGTGCTGTGGCGTCGGAGCCGCAACGTCCTGGTCGTCTTGACGATCGCCTGCCTGCTGTACTTCGGCTTCTACCGCAAGGGCTGCGTCTGTCCGATCGGGGCCATTCAAAACGTGGCGGTGGCCTTGACCGACCCCAACTACGCGATTCCGTATCTTGTCATTGCGACGTTCTTCCTGCCGTTGGTGATGGCGTTGCTGTTCGGTCGGGTCTACTGCGGGGGCGTCTGCCCGCTGGGCGGGATCCAGGAACTGGTCTTGCTCAAGCCGGTGCGGGTCCCGCGCCGGCTCGAGACGTGGCTCGGGCTGCTGAGGTACGTCTACCTGATTCTGGCCGTCTGGTACGCCGTCCAGCCCGCCCTGGAGCGGGATTTCATCATTTGTCGCTACGATCCGTTCGTGGGGCTGTTCCGGCGGGCGGGAACGGCCGAGATGTTGAGCCTGGGCGGCGCGTTCCTGCTGATCGGGTTGTTCATCGGCCGTCCCTACTGCCGTTACTTGTGTCCCTATGGCGGGATTCTGTCGTTACTGTCGCGGCTTGCGTGGCGCGGGGTGACGGTGACGCCGGCCGACGAGCTGGATTGCGGACTGTGTGCCGAGTCGTGTCCCTACGGCGCGATCGCCAAGATGCGGGCGGTGCGTTCGTCCTGCCTGTTCTGCGCCCGATGTTTTGCGTTCTGTCCGGTGCACCGCGCGCAGCGGAAGGACACGGGTGCGGCCGACACCGCGCATCGGGGTGAAGCGTGATCTCGATGGAGCCAAGGTTGCAGCGACTCCTCGCGGCGTTTGTCTGTCTCTGGGCCGGCATCGTCGTGATCAGCAGCATTGCAGCGTTGATGTCCCAGAGCCTGGAGGCGCGGCGCCTCGCCCCGCTGGAGAAGGAGAGAACCGAAGCCCTGCAGAAGATGGCCAGGCAAGACGTCAAGCACGTGCCGGCCCTGGCCGCCGAACTCGACGGACAGACCAAGGCATCCCTCCAGCGGGAGAGCAAGTACGAGCGGGTGACGGCTCTCCTGATCGTCTCAACCGTGCTGTTCCTGGTCTGCGGCAAATGGCTCATCTGGCTCGGCGGTCCGCCGCTTCCGAAACCCATCGGGATGGTCCAGCTACGTCCGGAACGTCAGGCGCCAACAGAGGCTTCCGCCGCGGCCTCGGCCCAACACGTTCGCATCGAAGAGGCCGGTGAGGAGCACGTCGAGCTGGGCCAGGTCGATACCATCGTTGACGCACACGGTCGGCGGCGTGACGCGACGCTGCCGATCCTCCAGGCGATTCAGACGCGATACGGCTACGTGCCCGACCGGGCGTTGGAACGGGTCTGCGAACTGACGGAGATCTCGCCGGCGCAGATCGTGGGCGTTTCGACGTTCTACCCGCAGTTCCGCCGCACGCCGATGGGCAAACACCTGGTGAAGGTGTGTCACGGGACGGCATGTCACGTCGCCGGGGCGGGCGCGGTGACCGACGCGATCCACAGGGCCCTGGGCATCCCGCCTGGGGCCGACACCGATCGTGATCGGCTGTTCACCCTGCAGCAGGTGGCGTGCTTGGGATGCTGCACGTTGGCCCCGGTGATCCAGATCGACGGCGTGACGTACGGGCATCTGACGCCTGACAAGGTGCCCGAAGTGCTGGACGATTTCCTGGCGTTGAGGCAGGCTCCCGAACGTCAACCCTCGCCGGCGCAGATTGGCCCGGGCGAGCGTCTGCAGGGCCAGATCCGGATTGGAATGGGCTCTTGCTGCGTCGCCGGCGGCAGCGGCAAGGTCCGCCAGGCCCTCGAGCAAGCGGTCGCCAAGGACGGCCTTCACGTGGCCATCAAACGCGTTGGCTGTGTGGGGATGTGTCATCAAACGCCGCTCGTGGAGACGGTGTCGGCCGACGGCGTCTCGGCGCTCTACGCCCAGGTCGATCCGGACCTTGCCCGCTCGATCATCCGGAGGCACTTCAGACCGAGCGGCATCGCCGGCCGGGTTCGAAACAGCGTTTCGCACGCGATCGAGACGATGTTGGCCGACCGATCGAGCCGGCCCGTCGTCCGGCACGCAATCGACGTACGAGACCCGCCCGTGGCGGCGTTCCTCGGCAAGCAGCGCCACGTCGCCACCGAGCACTGCGGGCAGATCGACCCGACCGACCTGGACGACTACCTGGCCCGCGATGGGTTCCAGGCGCTCAAGCGGTGCATCACCGAGTTGTCGCCGGAAGAGGTGATCGACGAGATCCGACGCAGCGGCCTGCGGGGCAGGGGCGGCGCGGGATACGAGACCAGCCTGAAGTGGTCGCAGGTCCGGGGCGCTCGCGGCGACGGCAAGGTCGTCATCTGCAACGGCGACGAGGGCGATCCGGGCGCCTTCATGGACCGGATGCTCATGGAGTCGTACCCCTATCGCATCATTGAGGGCCTGGCCATCGCCGCCTACGCCGTTGGCGCCGCGGAAGGGTACTTCTACATCCGCGCGGAGTATCCGCTCGCCGTTCAGCGAATCACCGAGGCGCTGGTCCAATGCGAGCGCCGCGGTCTGGTGGGAGGAGGTCTCGCCGGGGACGGCTTGAATCTTCGGCTCGGTATCAAGGAGGGGGCGGGGGCGTTTGTCTGCGGTGAGGAGACGGCGCTGCTGGCGTCGCTCGAGGGACATCGCGGCATGCCCCGCCTGCGTCCACCCTATCCGGCCGAGCGCGGCCTGTGGGGACGACCCACCCTGGTCAACAACGTCGAGACCTACGCCGTCGTGTCCTGGATCATGCGCAACGGGGGCGACGCCTTGCGGGCGCTGGGCTCGGGCCACGGCAGAGGGACCAAGGTCTTCGCCCTCGCCGGCAAGGTCGCCAGGGGCGGGTTGATCGAAGTGCCGATGGGGATCACGCTTCGCCAGATCGTCGAGGAGATCGGCGGCGGCGTCCGCGGCGGGAAGCGTTTCAAGGCGATCCAGGTCGGCGGCCCCTCGGGCGGGTGCGTCCCTGCAGAGCTCGCCGATACGGCGGTGGACTACGAGGCGCTCACCCGGGTCGGCGCGATCATGGGGTCGGGCGGCCTGGTGGTCCTGGACGAGACCGACTGCATGGTCGATATCGCCCGGTACTTCCTGCAGTTCACGCAGAACCAATCGTGCGGCAAGTGCACGTTCTGTCGAATCGGCACGCGTCGCATGTTGGAGATCTTGGACAGGCTCTGCACGGGCCAGGCCAGACCGGGCGACTTAGACAACCTGGAGAGACTGGCATCCGCGGTCAAGCAGGGCAGCCTCTGCGGGCTGGGCCGGACGGCGCCGAATCCGATCCTCACCACGATGCGGTACTTCCGCGACGAGTACGAGGCTCACCTAGAGGGCCGATGCCCCGCGGCGAAGTGTAAGGCCCTCATCACGTATTCGGTGACCGAAGACTGTATCGGTTGCACGCTGTGTGCCCAGCATTGTCCGGCACAGGCGATTCGCTTTGCGCCCTATGAGAAGCACGAGATCGACAGCACGAAGTGCATTCGCTGCGGGACGTGCAAGGCCACGTGCCCGATGGACGCGATCAAGGTGGAATGAGCGTGGCTCGACTGGTCATCGACCATCGCGAGGTGGAGGTCCCCGACGGCAGCACGATTCTCGATGCCGCTCGGAAGTTGGGGTTGCAGATCCCGACGCTCTGCCATCTCGACGGTTGCCGGCCGTCCACGTCGTGCATGGTCTGTGTGGTCAAGGTGAAGTCCAAAGGAGGCGGTCAAGACCGCCTGGTTCCCTCATGCGGTGCGCTCGCCGAAGACGGCATGCAGGTCGAGAGCGAAACCGAGGAGGTCCGTCAGGCCCGGACGGCCGCACTGGAGCTGCTGCTCAGCGATCACCTCGGCGACTGCATCGCGCCGTGCCAGCGGACATGCCCGGCGCACATGGACATTCCCTTGATGATTCGTCAGATCGCAGCCGGCGACCTGCGGGATGCGATCGCGACCGTCAAGCGGGACATCGCCCTGCCCGCCGTACTCGGGCGGATCTGTCCTGAGGTCTGCGAACACCGATGCCGGCGCGGACGGATCGACGATCCGGTGGCGATCTGCCTGCTGAAACGCCACGTTGCGGACGTGGACCTGGCCTCGGGGGATCCTTACATCCCGCCCTGCAAGCCGGCGACGGGCAAGAAGGTGGCCATCGTGGGCGCCGGTCCGGCCGGTCTGTCGGCGGCGTACTCCCTGCTCCAGGCCGGGCACGCCTGCACGCTTCTCGACGACCACCCCAGGCCCGGGGGCATGCTTCGGTACGGCGTAGAGGAACGCAGGCTCCCGCGCGACGTTCTCGACGCAGACGTCGGTGTCATCGAGAAGCTCGGCGCGGTTTTCCAGGGGGAGACGCGAATCGGGATCGATGTTTCGCTCGGGGATCTCCGTAAGGACTTCGACGCGGTGTTGCTTGCCACCGGCCCCCTGAGCCGTGAGGCCGCCGATGGCTTGGGGCTGCCGACGGAAGGACAGCGGCTCCAGACAGACGGTGACACGCACGAAACGCCCCTGCCGGGCGTCTTTGCAGCGGGGGAGGCCGTGCGTCGCGGCAAGCGGCTGGCCGTGCGATCGGTCGCCGACGGCAAGGCCGCTTCGATTTCCATGGACTGCTACCTTTCCGGTTTACCGATGCGCGGGGGGTCGAGGCCCTTCACGACGCGCATCGGAGAACTGTCCGACGCAGAGCTGTCTGCGTTCATGAGTGGCGTCAGCCGGGCGGGCCGAACGGCCCCGGGGGAGGCGGGCGGATACTCGCCGGAACAAGCTCGGGCGGAGGCTATGCGCTGTCTCGGTTGCGACTGTGCCAAGTCGGACGACTGCAAGCTGCGCAAGTACTCGCAAGCCCATGGTGCCAGTGCCACCCGCTATCGAGCGGCGCACAAGCCCTTCGAGCGACACGACCAACACGGCGAGGTCGTCTACGAACCGGGCAAGTGCATCGCCTGCGGGCTCTGCATCCAGATCGCCGAAGCCGCCGGCGAGCCGTTGGGACTGACGTTCGTGGGCCGGGGGTTCGACGTCCGCGTGGGCGTGCCGTTCGACCGATCCATCGCCGAGGGGTTGACGCTCGTTGCCGAGCGGTGCGCAGCCGCGTGTCCGACCGGGGCGCTGGCCCTTCGGCGTTGATCGTTGATCGGCAACCGCACGCCGCGTAGAATTCCTGCTCATGGTGTGCCCCGCGAGCCGGAGGTCAAGAGACCAAGAAGGGAGATCGCCATGGTATCCGCTTCCCGAAACAGCGTACTCACGGACTTGCTTGTGACGTTCGTCGGCGCGTTCGTCATCAGCAGTTCCGTCTTGGCAGGCGACTGGGCGAACTGGCGCGGGCCCAATCACGACGGGATCAGTCCCGAGAAGGGGTTCAAGAAGACCTGGGATGCGCCGCCGAAGGTGGTGTGGGAGCATTCTGTCGGATCGGCCTTCAGTTCGTTTGCCTGCGTGGGCGGCAGGGCCTACACCTGCGGGACGAAGGACGCAAAGCAGGTCCTGTTCTGTTTCGACGCGAAAACGGGCAAGGTGATCTGGGAGGTCCCGTTTGAGAAGGAGCTGCGCGAGCGGCAGGGGGGCGACGGCACGCGCACCACGCCGACCGTTCACGAGGGCCGCGTCTACGTGTTCGGCGGACACGGAACGCTCCTGTGCGCCGACGCCAAGACGGGCGATGAGATCTGGCGCAAGCAGTTCAAGAACAAGCCCCACTGGTCGTACAGCGGGTCGGTCCTGATCGAGGGCGACATGGCCATCGTCTCGCCGGGCCGGTCAGACGGCTCGTTGGTCGCGTTCGACAGGAAGACGGGCAGGCAGATCTGGAAGTGTGGCAAGGAACGGGCCGGCTATGCCACGCCCTATCCCTTCACGTTTCAGAACAAGCGGTACATCGGCAGCTTCCAGGCCAAGACCTTCATCATCGTAGAGGCCAAGACCGGCAAGCAGGTCTGCAGCATCCCGTGGAAGACGTCCTACGACGTCAACGCATCCCAGCCGATCTACCACGACGGGCAGCTGTTCCTCTCGTCCGGCTACAGCACCGGGTGCGCGCTTTACAGGCTGCTGAGCAGCGGGGACCAACTCGAGGCCAGGCTGGTTTGGAAGAACAAGGTGTTTTTGACCAAGTTCACGTCGTGCGTCCTACACGACGGCGCGCTCTACGCCGGCGACCAGCGGTCCTTGAAGTGCGCGGAATTCGCCAGCGGCAAGGAGTTGTGGTCGAAGCGCATGCCGAACGCCACCGTGCTGATCGCGGAGGGCCATCTGATCGTCTTCTCGGAAAGGGGAGAGCTGCTGATCGCCAAGGCAAGCCCGAAGGAATTCAACCCGATCGCCAAGGCGAAGCTGCTCAGCGGGCGCTGCTGGACGATCCCGACGCTTTCGGAGGGTCGGCTCTTCGTCAGGAACCTCAAGAAGGCCGCCTGCATCGATCTTAGAGCCGATTCGTGAGCGAGACCCGTTCGGGCCCGGCGTGGCCTGAGACGACTGCGCAGGACAAGACTACTCCGTTCGAAGCGCCGGCAGCAGGGGCGATCGCAACGTCGAGGCGACCGCGACCACGCCGGCGCCCGTCCCCGTCAGGAGGATAACCCCCAGCGTCAAGCTGAGCGACGCCCAAGGGATCGCCGAGGGCTTGGACGCGAGGTGTGGCATGGTGGCCAAGGCGGCGGACAGCGCGCCGATCGCCAGGCCCGCCAGCAACAACGCCGCGTTTTCGGTGAGCACCATCCACGCCAGGGACCCACGACGGAACCCCAGCGACCGCATGAGCGCCAATTCCCCGCGACGCTCGAAGACGTTCCGCAGCAGCACGGCCGCCAGGCCGAACGTTCCCAAGACCATGCCCAAGCCGCCGAGCGTCTGGAACGTGGTCAGATAGGCGTTCTCGACCACGTGATACGCGCGGAGGCGATCGACGGTGGGGACGGCGTCGAAGCCGTAATCCGCCAGGTTCACCTCTAGGGACGTCTTCGCCCGCTGGACGTCGCCGACGGGCGTCTCGACGAGGAAGACACGGTAGCCGCTGACGGACGGAAACAGGTCCAGGAGCCGCGATTCCGCGATGACCAGCTCGCCCTGAAGCACGCTGCCGGAGAGCATGGCGACAATGCGCAGGCGGATCGGTCGGCCGGCGTGGTCGTTCATCATCAGATCTTGACCGAGCCCCAGATGCAGCAGCCACATGACGGTGTTGTAGTCGCCGATGGCGGGGACGGCCCCGTCGGGCAATCCTCTGTCAAGCAGCGTCCAGGGATTCCGTCTTTCCTGATCGGTCTGCGCAAGGCTCGCCGCGAACTGGAACCCGCCGCGGTCGATCATGCGCTTGGTCGCGCCGAGGAGCCGCGGGCGGTCGGGACGGTAGAGATTCAGACAGCTTGTCTCGTCGCCGGGTTGCAGGCGAAACGGCATCACCTGCGATCGATCCAGGATGTCCATCGTGGATGGCGACAGGCTCAGCTTCTCACGACCGTCGGTCGTGTTCAGGTCATGGAGGATGGGCACGGCCGACTCGGCCATCAAGGCGAAGCCTCCCGTTCCGCTCTGTTCCCTGTGTGTCTGTTCGCGCGTTTCGTGTCGGTTTGCGGCGGCGATGACCAGGATGAACGTTGCGCAGGCAATCACCCCCGCGGTCAGTAGACTGCGGCGAGGGTGTCGCCCGGCGTTGCGAACGCCGAGCAGCGCGATCGCAGCCGGGCCGGGCTGGGCGAGGGTTCCGAGGGGTCGGCGCCTTGTCCACGCCGTCATGGCGGCGATGCCCGCGATCAGCATGGACGCTCCGCTGGCAAAGGAGGCCGCCGACTCGCTGATCAGGTTCGTGCCTACAGCCGCGCCTGCCAGGGCCAATGCAACGAGGAGCGCGAAGACGGCGATCGCGGCGGGAACGAACGTTCGTTTCGCCGGCGCCACGCCGCCAGCCGTCCGGGCGCTTCCGGCCAGCAGCGCCCAGGGGGAGGATCGACCCATTCCCCGAACGGCCCAGATGATCGACCCGAGTCCGATGATCAGGCTCACCGCGACACCGATCAGAACGCTCCTGGCTTCCACATGGAGTTCCAGGGCCGGGGCGTTGACGGCCTCGGACCACCACGCGTGCAACCCCGCCAGCATCATCCAGGCGTATCCCATGGCACCGACGACGCCGATGGCCGAGCCGATGCCGGCCAGCAATCCTCCCTCGATGAGCAGAAGACGGGTCACTTGGCGAGGCGAGAACCCCGTCGCCAGGAGCAGGCCGATCTCCGACGATCGGTGTTCGACCCCGAGCCGGAACACCAGGGCGATCAGCATGGCGGCGGAGACGATCAGGAAGAGGCTGAAGCCCAGAAACAGCATTGCGAAGTCCGTGCTGCCTTTGCTGGCGGCGAGCGCCCGGGCCCGGATCGGTTCGAAGGCCAATCCCATCTTCCGCCCGGGCAGGTGGCGCAGGATCGCCTTCTCGAACGCGTCGGCCGTGGCGGGCAGGTCCATGCCCGCCGTCAGGCCGATCCGAACCGACGTGAGCCGACCGAAACGGTCGTGCTGCTGCGCCCAGAGTCGCTGCCCCGTCTCAAGCGATACGAAGGCCTTGGGGGTTGGACCGTAGTCATCCCAATAGCGCTCATCCTTCTCGCGGATGCGCTTCAGATCGATGGGGAACGGCGGGTCCCAGTCCGTGACATCTGCCGCGTCGGTGACGCCCTCGTATTCGGGGACAAGGCTCCGGCTGACCGCCAGGCCTTGCATGCGAATGACGCTCCGCAGCCGCAAGGTCGTGCGCTCGGTGCGAAGTCGGCCGAAGGGTCCCTGCACGTAGTAGCTCAGGCTGATCCGGGCACCGGGCCGGGCGCCAAGATCGTCGGCCGCCCACGTGTTCAAGAGGATCTCCCCAGGTCCCAGGACGGGCACGGGCTCTCCGGAGGAAAGCGTCGCCGATGCGTTCGGGGGCCAATCCATCGCGGCGAGCGTGGCATACGGGATCTCTTGCCTGTCTGCAGGTCGCGTCGAGCGGTTGTGCGGGTGCCCCACCTCTTTCGGGTGCCCCACCTCTTTAGAGGTGGGGGACACAGATCCCCGCCCGGTTCGCGACCGGCCCGGGGACGGGCCGGCTCGGGGAACCCGAGCACGCGACTGTGAAGGGGTATGTTTCGGCGACTCGATCGCGATCGTGTTGGCCAGATAGGCGAGCACGGGTGTGCACGGCGCGCGGAGCGATTGGGCGGCGGCAAGAGCAGCACTCTCGATGCTGGACCCGAGCAGGAAACGCCTGCTCTCCAGGACGACACAGGGGCCCCCGGCGTCGCGGCGGAGCTTCAGACCGAGGTCTACAAGTCTGACCCGCGCGTCGAACAGATCCTGCAGGCGATCGGCATCCGGCGATCCTGACGCGTCAACGTCCGTCCGTCCGGCCACCAGAAGCACGTTGCAGCGTTCTTGCTGTTTGAGCGCCCGCTGCAGCGCAGCGAGCGGGATGTAGGCATTGCGGGGCTGAACCTGCGTCGGATTCAATCCGAAGCTTCCCAGTCCCTTGGCCGGTATCACCCCACGAACCCTCAGACGAAGCGACAGGGGGGGGCGGTCAGGCCGACCGAACAAGACCTCGCCTGGCACGTCGCCTTGGCGTGCCAGTCTGACCAGGACATCGTCGCCCGGTGCTGCGCCCAATTCCTGAGCGAGGGTTTGGTTGAGAAGGACCGATCGACGACCGCCAGAACCTTCGTCTACCGCCACCCCGTCCCGGCCGAGCTGCCAGAAACGATCGTCCACGCCCAGCACGTTGATCCGGTTCGCACATGCCCCGGAATCGGCATGACGCATCGCACCCGGAACGGCAATCGCCGGACAGGCCTGGCTGAACCGGGCCTGGAACGCGCCGTCAGCCGTCAGGTCAGACGCCAGAGATTCCCGGAAGAACCTGCCAGACACCAACGCGTGGTCCACGCGCCCGAGGCGGTTCATCGCGAGGTCGCGGAGGCTTCCTCGCATGGCGTCTCCCACCAACAGCGCGCCAATGAGCACGCTGGCGGCTGCCGTCACGCCGAGTGCCGTGGCAAGGCTCATCCGCCAGTGGAAGGCGAGATCTCGATGGTAGAGCGTTCGCAGGCGCAAGGGATCGCCGTCACCGTGCCGAAAGGGAGCCGTCTACGAGTTCATGTCGTCTATCGAACCGTTCCGCCAGCATCGGGCTGTGCGTCGCGATCACGAGCGTGGTGGCCTGGTCGCGATGAAGCTCCGACAAGAGCGCCGCCACCGCATCGGCCGTCTTGCGGTCGAGGTTGCCGGTCGGCTCGTCTGCCAGCAGCAAGGTGGGACGATTGATCAAGGCCCTTGCCAGCGCGACCCGTTGCTTCTGGCCGCCGGACAGCTCGGCGGGTCGGTGGTCCATCCGGTCCGCCAGGCCCACCCGATCGAGCAGGTCACGTGCTGTGGCCACGACGTCGTCTTCCCGCCTGGCCGGCAGTGTCGGTATCAGCACGTTTTCCAGCGCCGAACACTGTGGCAGCAGGTGGTGATCCTGGAAGACGAAACCGATCTGCTCGTTTCGAAACCGTGCGAGGTCGCCCTCGGCCAAGGCGAAAGGGTCGGTCCCCCCGATGGCAACACTGCCGCGGGTCGGGGGTTCCAGCGTGCCGAGGATGTTGAGAAGCGTGCTCTTGCCGGACCCCGAGGGGCCCATGATGGCAACGGCGTCGCCGCGAGCGAGCGTGATCGAGGTATCGCGGAGCACGATCAGCGGGCCGGTGCGCGTTGGGAACTCCTTTCCCAGCGACTCGACGTTCAGGGCGAGGTCTGTCTCGACGGATGTCGTCATCTCTCAGATCGCTCTGGAGGGGCGTCATGCCTGCCGGGAGCGCAGAGCCGCTCATACAGCAACCACGTCCGCTCGGCCATCAGCTCGTCGGTGAACGATTCAAGCACAGACGATTGGCCTTGGCAACCGAGGCGTTGCCGCAGCTCGGCGTCGTCCATCAGGCGGGCGATGCCGTCGGCGAGCGCCTGCGGATCGTCCGGTTCGCACAGCAGGCCGCCACCCGTCGCCTCGATCAGTTCGGGGAAGGCCCCGTGTCTGGGTTGGACCACGGGCACCCCGCAGGCCATCGCCTCCAGCATATAGAGCCCCTTCGATTCACGGTACGTCGTCGGTACGGACAGCACGTGCAGCGATCGAAGAAACCCCAGCTTGCCGGGGCGGTCGAGCTCGCCGACGTAGTCGAACGCATGCCCGCGGTCGATCAGGCGCTCCTTGATGTCCGCCAGGTAGGCCTCATCCGCCCGCCCGAGGTAGCCGCCCACAACAAGCCGGCACGCCCGACCCGCCAGGCGAAGGATGCTGAACGCTTCGCAGAGAAGGTGGAGCCCCTTCTCGGGGCAGATGCGTGCGAGGTAGCCCATGGTGAACGGGTCCTGCCGCGGTGCGCCCCGCGGGTCAGGGTCAACGCGCACGCCCAATGGGATCACGTGCATTCGGTCTGGCGGAATCTCGAAGTGTTCTTGCGAGTACGACGCATAGTAGGTGCTGACGGCCACGAACCCGTCCACGTCGCGACTTCCTTGGCGGATCAGGTCAAACGCGCGGGCACGCCAGGGGTCCGGGAGCTTGTCGAGAAAGATATCCTCGCCCGTCAGCGTGCACAGCACCGGAACGCCCAACGCTTGCCTGATCGGTCCGGCGAGCCCGACGAACATCGCGTTCGGCAGGTTGACGAGATCAGGCCGGACGCGTTTGAGCCAGTGGATCAGTTTGCGCAGTTCTTTGCGCTGTGCCCCGTGTTCGGCCTCGAGCATGGAGACCGTCAGCTTCCCGAGGTCTTCGGGCGGCGTGCTGCCCGCCCATCGTGACAGACCGCCGAGCAGCCGGCGTGCGTCGAAGAGACGATCGATGAGCCACGGCGTGTGCCGGAACACGGCCGAGGTCTGCTGAAGGTATACGTTGATGCCGCCATACAAGACGCGGCGTTCGCTGACGTCGGGCTCATCCGTCCGGATTGGCGTATAGACGGGAACGAGGACCACGTTTCGTCCCTGGGCCTTCAGCGCCGCGGCGAGCGTGTTGTCGCGCATGCAGCTCCCGCAGTACATCCCGGCGGCACCAGCGGTCAGGTACACGACTCTCATCGGTCACCGGCGCGCTCGCCCGGCGCTTGTGGGCTCAATAGTAAGCCCGATTAGGGTCGCCTTCGTCCCATGGCGCCTTGCCCGTGCCCAGCTCGGTCGCGTTGATCTGGTCCTCATTGAAGAAGACGAATTCGACGTGGGCGTCCGCGAACAGGACGTTGCTGTGTTGTCGTTCGCGGTTATGCCAGTGGGCCCGTGGATTGGCCGCGAAGATGGCGCGATAGGTCTCGGCGTCCTCGGGGTAGCCGCTGGCGAACGCGGACTTGCTCGCGAACGCCGGACTGAGCGGCGGCTCGAGGAACACGATTTTGTTCGCCGGGCGAGAGATCAGCCCAAAGGGCAGTCCGTCCCGCATCGGATCGTGCGGATTCCTGCGACAGCTTTGGATGCCATAGGAGGGCGGGAGCTGGTAGGGGTTCTCGATCTCATCGGTCACCGTCGTCCCGTCAGGGAGGGGGGTGCCGTTGATCTTGGCGTGGCTGGCGTAGGAGTAGCTCGTGCCATGCTCGGCGAAGAAGTTGTCGACCTCGAGAACGGGGTCTCCCCGGTCGCGCGGGCACCTAAAGACGTCGATGTCCTTGAGATACCCGTTGAGGGGGCGCTCGTTTTCGGGGATGTCCGTGCCGAGCGGCTGGTAGTACGATCCCGGTCGCCGGTAGCCTCCCACGCCATACATTCTCGCCGCCGGTAGGATGTCGTTGTTCTCGTCCAGGTAGAACGTCATCCCGTGCCCGATCATCCGCAGGTTGGACTGGCAGACGACCAGGCGGGCCTGCTCCCTGGCCTTGCCGAGCGACGGCAGGAGGATCGCCAGGAGCATGGCGATGATGGCAACGACCACCAGCAGCTCGATGAGCGTGAAGCCCCTGGGCGTTCGCGTCGTCTTGGCGGACGAGGTCTCGGGGCGCCGACGCGCGGGCGTACGTGGGGATCGCCAGGTCACGTTGTTCCCGCTAGTCATCCGCGGCACTCCCGGCCCCGAAGCAGTAGATCACGCCGTCTTCCGTTCCGACCACGAGCCGTCCCTGACCCGCCGCCGGCGACGCGAGGAACGGCGAGCCGGCCTCGAACCGCCAAACGAGTTTGCCCGTCGCTAGCTCCAAGTCATACAGATTACCATCCATCGACCCAACAAACACGCGATCGCCCACGATCGTCGGTGACGCGTCGATCCGGCCCTTGGTCGCAAACGCCCAGCGACGTTTCCCCGTCTCTGCGTCCAACGCGTGCACGAGCTTGTCCCGCCCGCCGACGATGACCAGGCCGCTCGCAACGGCCGCCGAGGCGTAGAAGGGCTGATGCCGCTGTTCGTGCTCGTACGTCCACGCGATCTTCCGCTTCTCCCAGTCGATGGCGAGAACCTGGTTGCCCATCGTTCCGACATAGGCGCGACCGCCTTGGACAGCGACGGACGCTCCTGAGAATGACCCCATGTCCACCGTGCCCGCCGCCGACCCGTCGGAAACGCGAACGGCGCGGAGCTGTGAATCACATCCCGCAACCAGCACGCGATCGTCGACGACGGCAGGGGTCCCATGGACCTTGTCTTCCGTCTCATGCTTCCAGATCAGGGCGCCGTCCTTCTGGGCCAGGCAGTACAGGTAGTTGTCATAGGATCCGAACAGGACGCGCTCGCCTGTGACGTTCGCGGACGAGATGATCTCGCTCTCCGCCTTGAATGTCCATCTGGCCTTGCCGGTCCGAGCGTCCACGGCGTGGAACACGCCGACGTCGTCTCCGAAGAGGACGACGCCGTTCCGGACAGTCGGCGAGGATCTGATCATTGCGCCCGTCGGGTACTTCCACTTCACCGCACCGTTGGCCAGGGCAAGGGCATGGAGGATGCCGTCATCGCACCCGAAGTAGACGGCGTCGCCGACAATGGCCGGAGATGACTCGACCGCGTCCGGCGCCTCGAACTCCCAGCACACCTTCAAGGCGGACGGCAGCGTCGTCCCTGCCGCGCCGGTCAGCTGAGCGTTTCCCCGAAACATCGGCCAATCCGGGCTGGTCGCGACGGCGGTCCGGCTTGCCAACGGCTTGGCCGACCTCGCGGGCGGTTCGGGTGACTTCGCCGACGTGGTCGGAGATTCTGCGATGGCGTACAGCCGTGTCCGCGTCCCGATATAGAGGACGCCGTTGGCGGCGACGGCGGTCCCGTAGACCGTCTCGTCCATGGCGTTCGTGGCCAGGACGTTCGCGTGTCTGTCGTGCTTGAAGACCGTGATGTCGCCGTCCTCGTTGCCGACATAGACCTTGCCGTCGACCACCAGGGGGGACGACCACACCGGCGCCTCTAGATCATGTCGCCAGAGCCGTTTTCCGGTGGCGACGTCGAGGCAGTGCAGGTAGCCATCCAACTCGGCCGCGTACAACAGGCCGTCGCGAATCGCCACGGTCGACAGGCTGCGTCCAAAGGCCTTTCCGCCGTAGTGCCAGACCTTGCCCGTCCGCGTTGCGTCGCCGGCCTTGCTCGCGTCGACTGCCCAGAGACACCCCGGGCCTGCACCGTTTTCGGGGTTCTGGCCGACCGCGACGAAGGCCTTGTCGTCGTGGGACACGGGCGTCGCGACGAGGTGGTTCTGGATGTCGGTGGATTCGGGATCGGGCTTGTGGAGCTTGCAGTCGAACTTCCAGAGCGGCTTGCCGGTCGTCGGCTCGAATGCATAGAGCCAGCCATCACCGCCGGGAAACACGATCTGCGGCCGGCCCTTGATCTCATGGAAGGCCGGCGATGACCACTGACCTTCGAGGATCTTGCCGCCCGGCGAACTGTCCGCCCAGGCCACCTTGCCGGACCTTCGGTTGACGGCGATGAAACTGGGGGCCGAGGGCGCGGGCACCTTCTCTCTGTCTTCATCGATGCCGTTGCCCGTGACGACGAACACGAGACCTCCCACGACCAGCGGCGAAGACGCCGACGCCTGGTGTGGCAGCACGCCCAGTGCCTTGATCATGTCCAGCGTCCAGACGAAGTCCGCATCCGTCGGTTCGTTGAACCTCTCGTTGGTGATGGGCCCGTCGTTCTCGTTGTCGCGAAAGCCCTCCGTATCGAGGCAGACCAGCTCGCACCGGTTGCTGACGTAGTACAGCCGGTCGCCCACGACGCAGGGGGCTGAACAGATCCCGATCTCCGGCCAGTCGTGCGCCGTCATGTTCGGCAGTTTGTCGTGCACGGCCTGCCACAAGAACCTGCCGTCGGACTCGGCAAGGCACATCATCACGCCCTTGTCGCCCGTTGCCTTCGGGGTCCGCTTGGCGCCGTTGTTCGTTCCAATGAAGACCTTGCCGCCGCTGACCACCGGGTTGCCGAAGGTCTGTGATCCCAGCTTGGTGACCCACTTGATGTTCTGCTTCTTGGCGACGTTCCACTGGGTCGGTAGGCCCTTCTCGCCGGAGACCATGTTGCGATCTGGATCCCCGCCCATCATGGGCCAGTCACCAGCGCGGCACGCAGTGGCCAGGCCGATGGTTGCTGCCAGCCAGAAACCGACTGCAGTCTGTCGTCCGGTCGAGGCCGTCGATCGTTGTGGGATAGTCGTATGCTGCATTGACTCCGATCCCGAGAGGGTCATCTGCTCCGGCCGCACGAACGGCGAGGTGCCCCATCCTTTTCGAGGGACCGCGGAACGTGGGCTCTCGAAAAGGGTGGGGGACGGAATGGCGCGCGAACCATCTCTCGCAGCCCGATTCCGTCCCCCACCCTTCACCCCCCTCGCGTTCCGCGAGGAGCGTGAAGGATGGGGCACCCCTCCGATAGCCCGCCCAGTCCTTCGCGCGCCCGGTACTACTTCAGCTCGTCGAGATAATCCCTGATCTTCTTGACGGCGGCGGCGACGTCGTGCATGTCGGACTCATCGCCGAGCAGCTGGCTCTGGAACAGCCAGACCGACTCGTGGTCGCACGCATGTTCGCAGACGGGAAGGTTCAGCGCGCCGTAGTCTCGTCCCTCCAGCCAGGGGAAGTCGCGCGGGTCGATCTGGAACAGCTCCTCGCGGTAGAGGGGCACGTAGCCTGCGCCGCAGTTGATGCCCTCGGCGCACATGGCCTCGATGAACTTCTCGCGAGGCACGCCGTCGAACCCGTCCGCCCGGTACCTGAAGACGTACAGGTGCCACGCGCTGCGGGTCGCGCCCGCGTGCAGCTTGAGCGGATCGACCCCGTCGATGTCGCTTAGAAGATCGGTCAGCACACCGGCGTTGCGATCGCGACGGGCCATCTGATCTTCGACCTCGTCGAACTGCGCCAGCAGAATCGCCGCACACAACGCCGGCATGCGGCAGTTGCTGCCCAACACATGATGCTCGTACCACTTCCCGCCCCGCACGCGCCCGCAGTTGGCGAAGGAATGGCAGCGGTCCGCCAGCCCTTCGTCGTCCGTGACGCAGATGCCGCCCTCGCCGGCGCACATGTTCTTGGTCGATTGGAAGCTGAACGTCCCGACGTCGCCGATCGCGCCGACGCGCCGGCCCTTCCACTCGGCCCCATGGGCCTGGGCGGCGTCCTCGATGACGGCCAGATCGTGCTTCTGCGCCACCGCGTTGATGGCGTCCATGTCGGCGGGCGATCCGGCGATGTGCACGGCGATGATGGCCTTGGTTCGGTTCGTGATGGCCGCTTCGATCTTCGACGCGTCGATGTTGTACGTATCCGGATCGATGTCCACGAAGACGGGCACACCGTTGGCCGTCAGCACGGCGCTGGCCGTGGCGATGAACGTGTACGGCGGGACGATCACCTCGTCCGCGGCGCTTACGCCCGCCGCCTTGAGCGCCACCCACAGGGCGGCCGTCCCGTTGCTGATCGCCTGGCCGTACTTGGCGTGGTGGAACTCGGCGAACCGCTCCTCGAACTGCCGGATGTGGCCGCTGCCCACGCCCCAGTCCGGTGAGTTGAACACCTCCGTGATCATCTCGAGCTGACGGTCCGACCGCTCCGGCCAGCTCGGAAAGGGCTTCGTCCGCACGGGCGTGCCGCCGCTGATTGCCAGATTGCCCATCACATCCTCCCAAACATCTGGTGGTCGGCTAGCGGAGTCCCTCGACGATCCGCTCGATGAGGTCCTCGTCGATCTCGACCGTATCCAAGACGCTGTAGAAAGTCTCACGCGGATTCTCCCGACGGAAGTCGTTGAGCGTTCGCAGCGTCTCGACCAGCTCGTCGCGGGTCATCCCGTTGTTTGCGAGACGGTAGGCCAGTCGACATCGGTCCATCACCCCACGAATGCCGTCCGGATCGTTGTCCTGGACGACCGACATCGCGTAGATACCGGCACCGACCAGCTCGCCGTGGGGCATGCGCTCTCCGGTTCGGTACTCGTGGTTGTAGGCGAACAGGTGCTCGCTGCCTTCCTCAGGCCGGGAGCCGCCGAACGCCACGCAGAGGCGGACCTCCTGGCAGTACTCGTCGATAATGGCGTCGATACCGGCCTCGCTGACCTGGCCGATCTCGTCGGCGGCGGCGATGACCCGGCGCAGACAGGCGCCGGCCTGCTCGGCGATGCCCTCGTCGTAGCGCGACTCGCCCGCGTCGGCCGCCAGCCGCCAGTCGTGCAAGGCGGTGTGGATGCTCAGCAGATCGCCGCAGCCGGCCCGGTTGAGCCGTCCGGGTGCTTGCTGGATCAGCTCATAGTCAACGGCCACCACGTCGGCCCAGATCTGCCCGATGTAGCGGACCCGGCCCTCGACGCGAACGCCAACCGCGTCGGTAAGGGGGGCGTCGACGCTCACGATCGTCGGCACTTGAACGAGCCGGCAGTCTCGCTTCATGGCCACGAACTTGGCGGTGTCGGCCGACGAGCCGCCACCGATGCCGTAGACCACGTCGCAGTCCGGCAGGTCGCGCTCGAGCGCCTCGAGCGTCTCGGTCGCCATGTCGGTGACCATACAGAGCCGCATCGGCTCGAAGTCGACCTGCTTGCGAACCAGCTCCCAGGGCTCGGGCATGGTACAGACCATGCCGTCGCCCTCACGCTCGATCAGGTCGGTGAGGATTCGCCGCCCACGCAGAATCTCGGGCTTCTGGTAGGTCTGCATCGTCGGCAAGGTATCGACACGGTCCGCCGCTCGTCAAGACGACGACCGCCCCGTTCCGGCCCGCCAAAGAAGCAAGGACCGATAATAACCGTCCCGGTTGATCGGCCCGGACACCGATTCGACTGGGCCTTAACCCGCGGACCCCCATCTGACGATGATCAAGACGGCTGATTTGCCGAAGGACTCGGCCGTGACTGGCATCATGTTCGCATGCATCCTGACCATTGCCGTGGGCTGCTACATGTTCCTGTACCTCGCCGGCAAGCAGAACGAGATCGAGGAGAAGGACCGCGAGATCCGATGGCGGTCGGAGCGACTCGAGGCGTATCGCCAAGCCCAGGCAAGACAAAGCACGCCAACCGTCATGCTCAATGGCGTACAGAACGCCACCCCACCAGCACCCCCCGCCGGCGAGTCCGAAGCGCCGACATAGAACGTCCAAGCGGGTGGTTCATCACGCCCTGTCGTAAGCGCGGTCGAGTGCGGCCAGGGCCTCCTCCAGCCGGGCGCTGTCCAGGCCCCCGTAGTGCCACTCCGGTCGGTCTTCCATGAAGTCAACGCCTTTGCCCTTGACCGTGCGGCAGATGATGATCGAGGGGCGCTCCGTTTCGGCGTGGGCGTTTTCGACGGCCTGGCAGATCTCTCGCATGTCATGGCCGTCGATCTCCTGGGTGTACCAGCCGAACGCCTCCCAACGTTTGGCGAGCGGCTCGAGGGTCATGATGTCTTCGGTGGCCCCGTCGATCATCAGCATGTTGCGGTCGAGCAGCACCGTCAGGTTGGTCACCTTGAATTGGTTGCCCGACATCGCGCCTTCCCAGATCGTGCCCTCGCACTGTTCCCCATCGCCACAGACGCAGTACGTGTGCCACGACTTGCCCTGGAGCCGCGCGCCGATGGCCATGCCCAGCGCGATCCCCAGCCCGTGGCCGAGCGAGCCCGTCGAGGCGTCCACCCCGGGCACCTTCAAGGTGTCCAAGTGCATGCCGAACGCCGAGCCGGTCTTGTTGAACGTCTTGAGCAGCTCGACGTCGAAGAAGCCCAGCAGACCCAACAGGGCCGCATGGCCCACTCCCCCGTGGCCCTTGCTCAGCACGAACCGGTCGCGGTCATCCCAGTCCGGACGCTTCGGATCGATCCGCATGTACTTGCCGTAGAGGGCGACCAGGATGTCCGTCTGGCTGAGGGCCCCGCCGATGTGGCTGCCGCCGGCCCAGCCCGTGACCTGCAGGCTCAGCCGCCGGACCTCCCAGGCCCTGTCCTCCAGCTGCTTGATCTCCTCGTCCGTTACGGGCATGGATCATTCCCTCTGCCTGTTGAACGCGATGCGGTCCGCGCCCCGTCAGCACCGCGACCGTCAGGGAGCGACCTATCTGTCCTGAGTTTGTGCGTCGGATCCTACGAGCCGAACTGCTCGGCCACAACACGGAACGCCGCGTCGGCGACGTCGAGCGTCTGGGTCACGTCCTCCTCGGTATGCGCCGTGGAGACGAACAGGTTGTGATGCGGGTGTACGAACACGCCCCGACGCCCCATCTCTGCACACCACACCTGACTGCGATACAGGTCGTCGTCGTTGGTGAACCGGACGAACGGCATGGCCGGATGTCCGCTGCACGTCAGCTGCAATCCGTGCGACGCCGCCCCATCCGTCAGGCCGTCACAGAGTTTCTGACCGAGCTCGAACATCCGGGCAATCCCGTCGCAGGCCTCCAGCTCGTCCAGCGTCGCGATCGCCGCCGCCATCGGCACGGCGCTGAACCAGTAGCTGCCCGCCAGGAACACCTTGCTGGCCGCCGTCTTGAACTCATCTCGTCCGCCGCAGGCGCTGAGGGGGTACCCGTTGGCGATGGCCTTGCAGTAGGCCGACAGATCCGGTCTGACGCCGAAGTACTCCCCGCTGCCGCCGATGTGCAACCGGAAACACGTCCGGACGTCGTCGAGGACGAGCACGATGCCCTCGTCGTCGCACAGCTTCCGCACGCCCACCCAGAATCCCTCGGCCGGCAGCTCATTGTCCCACCAGTTGGGGAAGTGGTAGGGCGTCAGGATGACCGCTGCAATCTCGCCGCGATGCCGCTCGACGAGCTTCTCCAGACCGGTCAGGTCGTTCCATCGAAACGTCAAGATGTCCTGCCGGTCGCCCAGCGTCAGGCCTGCATGGCCCGGGGTGCACCAGGCATCCTTGCCGTGATAGGCGCCCTGAGCCATGATGACTTTGTTCTTGCCCGTGTGGGCCCGGGCCACCTGAAGCGCCCAGGTCGTCATGTCCGACCCGTTCTTGGCGAAGAGGAACCAGTCGGCGAAGGGCGTGATCTCGACCAGGCGCTCGGCCAGCTCGACCATTACCTCGCTGGGGGCGCTCAGGCAGTTGCCCTGCTCCCGCTGCTTGGCGGCCGCTTCCTCGACCTTCGGATGGTTGTGGCCCAGCAGCATCGGGCCGTAGGAGCAGATCCAGTCGATGTATTCGTTGCCGTCAATGTCCCATGTCCGGCTGCCCTGCCCGCGGGCGAAGTAGTACGGCGTGGCGCCGGGCGTCCGAAGTGCGGGCGAGTGATGGCCGTAGATCCCGCACGGGATCACCTGGGTCGCCCGCTCGAACAGCTCGACCGACCGGTCGAACTTGCACAAGGCCGCTTCTTGCTGCTGTTCGGTCTTGACATCCGCCATAATCGTGCCCTCCCCGATAGCAGGGCGGTTCGTTCCGCCCCGGCGTAGGATCGCTCATTTCAGGTACGGCTTGAGGTACTCCAGCATCGCGTTGAGCTGATCTGCCAGCGGCAGGAATCCGGTAATGACCACGTCGCCCCGGCCCAGGGCGGCGAATGCATCCATCCGCCCGTTCAGCAGGTCGTTGCAGACCTGCAGGTCACGGAAATGCATCTTGACGTTGGGGGCGTCGGCCGGCCCCTTGCCGGCCGTGAATCTCCCGTCGCGGTGCGTCAGGTGGACGCAGGGGCCGTCGGGCAGGATCTTGAACTCCGCCGTGCCGTTCGGCGTGTGGGAGGCCAGGTCCGACACCGCAGGATCCAGCTCGGCCAACTCCGCCAGTCCATAGATGGCCGTGTACAGCATGCACTGCGTTACGAACGCGAAAACCCGCTCGTCGGCGAGCACGTCGTCCGATGCGCGCAGGTAGTGCTCCAGCCGATCCGTCAGTTTGCCAAACTCGTTGGACATGAACCCCAATCGCGTGAACCCCTTGACGGGGACGGGATTGGCCTTGCCGTCGAACATCGCGTTGAGGTGCTGGGGCGATTTGAACCAGAGCTTCACGTCGGCCCGATCGGCGGGCCCTCGCCCGACGCGGCACTGCCCGTTGTGGATCGAGACATAGCCCCGGGGGCCTTGGCGGACGGAGAACTCCACCGTGACCCCCCACGACCCGACCAGCTGAGTCATCTCGGGATCGAACGCGACGAGTTCCTCCAGATTGGGCAGAACGGCGTGGAGGTTCAGGTGCGCCTTGACCAGATCGTCTTGCATGGACGCCTCCACGATGCTGTGACGTGACCGCAGGACCAGCCGGGCCATCGCTCCCATGAAGACCACGGCTCTCCCCGCTTCTGGCAGCATAATGGACGCCCCGCCGACAGGTCAACACGCGGCGGCGGGGCAGCCCGGCTTTGGGCCTGGCTCAAAAAGGGGACTGGCTTCGAGCCGGAGACGCACAGTCCTTCGTGGAGAAACCAAACGATGGCGTGCCTGTCCCCTTTTTGAACCAGGCTCGGTTTTGGTATTGACGCATTGCGACCTTGCCGATATATTCCAGGAGTAGTCGAAGGAGCCCCAGCGCGCATGACAGGCAAGGAGCATCACGCCAGACGCAGCTTGTACCTGAGCCTATTGCTCGGTCTGCTGCTGGCGTTGCGCCTTGACGTCAGCGCGTAGGGCCCTGACACGATCGCGAAAGCACCGAACGGAGTCATCAACGAGCCCTACGCAGCGATGCGAGGGCTCTTGTTTTTTGGACGACGGCCATGACGATACGTCGCTCGAGGATGACCAGACTGTTACTGCCCGGGGCCGGGCGGCGCACGTGCGCGGTCCGGCCCGAAGCCCCTTCTGCCGCGGCCTGACATCCGGGCCAGGTGCCGCGGCCAGGGCAAGGCGGCCCGGACTCCTCATCAAGCGGCAACCATCCGCACCCAAGGTGCTGCGGAGCACAAACATGACCGACACAAAGAGCACGACAGAGGCAAACGCCAGTCAGCAGGATCAGCCCGTTATTCGGATCTTCGACACGACGCTTCGAGACGGCGAGCAGTCGCCGGGTGCGTCGCTGAACCGATCGGCCAAGCTCGAGATCGCCCGTCAGCTGGAACGGCTCGGCGTGGACATCATCGAGGCCGGGTTCCCCATCACCAGCAACGACGACTTCGAGGCCGTCAAGGCCATCAGCGGACAGATCGAAGGGTGCACCGTGGCCGGCCTGGCGCGATGCGTGGACAAGGACATCCGACGCGCCGCTGACGCGGTCCAGCAGGCCGCTCACCCCCGGATCCACGTCTTCTGCGCCACCAGCAAGATCCATCGGCAATACAAGCTCAAGCGGGCGCGAGAAGAGATCCTCAAGATGAGCGTCGAGGGGGTCGAGCTGGCCAAGAGCTTCACTGACGACGTCGAATTCAGCCCGGAGGACGCCAGCCGGACGGAGATCGATTTTCTGGCCGAGGTGGTCGAGGCGACCATCGGCGCCGGCGCTACGACGGTGAACATCCCCGACACGGTGGGCTACACGACGCCCGACCGGTTCCGGGAGATCATCACGCAACTGCGCCAGCGCGTCGCTGACATCGACCGCGCGGTAATCAGCATTCACTGCCACAACGACCTGGGGCTTGCGGTGGCGAATTCTCTGGCGGCCGTCCAGGCCGGTGCCCGGCAGATCGAGTGCACGATCAACGGCATTGGCGAGCGGGCCGGCAACTGCTCGCTGGAGGAGGTCGTGATGGCCCTGAAGGTCCGCAACGATCACTTCCGTGCGACGACGCGGATCGACACGCGACGGATCTACCCCACGTCGCGGATGGTGGCCAGCCTGACGGGCATCCAGGTGCAGCGTAACAAGGCCATCGTGGGGCTCAACGCCTTTGCCCACGAGGCGGGCATCCATCAGCACGGCGTGCTGGAGCATGCCGCCACGTACGAGATCATGAGGCCCGAGGACGTCGGTCTGGCCGCCAACGAGCTCGTGCTCGGCAAGCACTCGGGACGCCACGCGTTCCGGGACCGCCTCGAGCAGCTCGGTCACAGACTCACCGATGAGCAGATCGACAAGACGTTCGCGCAGTTCAAGGACCTGGCCGACAAGAAGAAAGAGGTCTTCGACGAAGACCTCGAGGCCCTCGTCGAGGAGGCGATCAGCGACGTGCCCGCCACCTGGGCGCTGGAGACGGTCCAGACGACGGCGGGCGGTGGGGTCATCGCGACGGCTACCGTCTGCCTGCGCAACGTCGCCGAAGACCGCGTCATCCAGGACGCCGCCACGGGCGATGGGCCGGTCGACGCGATGTATTCGGTGGTCCAGAGGATTACCGGCGTTCGCGTCAAGCTGAGGGAGTATCAGCTCCGGGCGATCACCGCTGGCAAGGAGGCCCAGGGCGAGGTCACGCTGAAGATCGAGCAGAACGGTCAGACCGTTCGCGGCCGGGCCCACTCCGTGGACATCGTCGAGGCCTCCGCCAAAGCCTACGTCAATGCCATCAATGCGCTGATTGCCCTGGGCGCTGTATCGGAGGAGAAGACCGAGGGGGTGTGATTGCCGCGCCAAGGGTGATAGGATTCGATCCCCGGCGGCTGGGGCGAGGGGTCCCCCACGCGTGTCAACGAAGGATACCGCTGCGCGGCCCGCTGCGTTTGGAGATCTGATGCCGATCCGCGCGATAACGTTCGACTTCTGGGGCACGCTCTACGATGAGGTGGGCGATTCGTCCGACAGACGGGAGCGGCTGCGATACCAGTACGCCTGCATGTTCTTCCGGATGATGGGTGTTGAGCTGGACGAAGCGAAGCTCGAGCGGGTGATGGGCGAGGCCCCCCATTACGCCGAACGGCTGTGGCGCGAGCAGCATCGAACGATGAGCCGGGATGAGCTTGGCCAATACGTTGCCGAGCAGATGGGCTACAGTCTGGAGGACGCATCGGCCGACGCCTTGGGCGAAGCGCTGGCCATGGCTGGCGCGCGCGTGCCGCCCGTGTTGAAGGTCGGCGCCAACGGCGTCCTGGAGGACCTCGGCGGACGGTACAAGCTTGCCGTCATCAGCGACACGGGCCTGTCGCTCGGGTGCGCGCTTCGCGAGGTGATGCGGGCCGACCAGGTGCTCGACTACTTCGATCACCTGACCTTCAGCGACGAGACCACCACCACCAAGCCCCAGCCCCGCCAGTTCCTGTACACCTGCTTCATGCTGCAGGTGCCGCCGGACCAGACCGTCCACGTCGGCGATCTGGAGGAGACCGACATCGCGGGGGCCCGCGAGGCGGGGCTGCGATCGGTGTTGGTTACCAACGGGCGCGACGTGGATAAGACGGCCGCGGACGCCTCGATCAGGACACTGGAGGAGCTGACGGGCGTCCTGAGACGCTGGGAGGAGGCGGCATGACCTTGTTGGCCGTGCCCATCACGAGCCAGACCACCGAGCGGGCGCTGGCGGACGTCGAACGGGCCGTCGGCCGATCCGCCGCCGACGCCGTCGAGTTCCGCCTGGATTACCTGCGCCAGGTCGATTTGCCGAAGGTGATGGGCGCCGTGCCGGACGATGTCAAGGTGATCGTGACCGCCCGCGACCCGGGCGAGGGCGGCGTGTGGGATCTCGATGACCATGAACGCATCGCTGCGCTGGTCGATGCCGCCCGGATGCGCCCCGACTACATCGATATCGAGCTGGCGACGTGGCGACGCTGTCCGGACGCCGCCGACAAGCTGGCCCCGTTGATCGACGGCCCGCCCGGGCGCCCCGGGCAGGACCGGTCTTGCCGCCTGATCCTGAGCGCCCACGACTTCGACCGGCGTCCGGTCGACCTCGATGACCTTCTGGCAGGCCTGGCATCCGAGCCCTGCCACGTGGCCAAGATCGTCTGGCAGGCCGAGTCGATCTGCGACGTCTACGCGTGCTTCGAGTTGATGCGGTCAGGTCGGGACGGCAAGCCCGTCATCGCGATCGCGATGGGCGAGGCGGGCGTGGTCTCGCGGATCCTCGCCAAGAAGTTCGGTGCGTTCCTGTCGTTCGCCGCGATCGACGAGGGCGCCGAGTCCGCCCCGGGACAGATCGGCGTCGAGGCGATGAAGCGTTTGTACCGCTGGGACCAGATCGGTGCGGACACCGCCGTCTATGGCGTCATCGGGTGTCCCATCATGCACTCGATGAGTCCGGCCATCCACAACGCGGCCATGGGCCAATGCGGTGTCGATGCCGTGTACGTGCCGCTGCGGATCGAGCCGGGGTACGAGAACTTCGAGGCCTTCGTCCGCGGTGCGATGGATCGGCCGTGGATGGACCTCCGCGGGCTGAGCGTGACGATCCCGCACAAGGAGAACGCCCTGCGGTTTGTCGACCAGCTCGCACAAGCCGGCGATAGGCCCGACGCGATCGAGCCGCTGGCCCGGCAGATCGGTGCGGTCAATACGATCGTTTTCGACGGGCCGGGCGAGCTGCGGGGCCTGAACACCGACTACGCCGCCGCCCTCGACGCCCTGACCGACGCGATGGGGTGCGCGCGGACGGACCTGTCGGACGAGCCCGTAGCCGTCCTCGGCGCGGGCGGCGCCAGCCGCGCGATCGTGGCGGGCCTGCGACACTGCGGTTGTCAGGTCACGATCTACAACCGGACGTACAGCCGAGCTGAGGCGCTCGCCGACGAGTTCGACTGTCGGGCCGAGCCGTTGGAGCGGGCGGCGGATCTGCAAGCCAGGATCGTGGTCAACACCACCAGTCTGGGCATGCACCCGAACGTCGATCAGACCCCGTTGCCGGCCGACGCCCTTCGGCCCGGGATGGTGGTCTTCGACAACGTTTACAACCCGATGGAGACCCGTCTGCTCCGCGAAGCCGCCGAGATCGGCTGCCTGACGGTCAGCGGCGTGGACATGTTCGTCAACCAGGCCGTCGCGCAGTTCGAGGCCTGGACCCACCTGTCGGCGCCGCGCGAGCTGATGCGGCAGGTCGTGGTCGAGTCACTCACGAGTAAGGGCAGATAGCGGCACTTGCGAGAGGAGAACGCCGTGCACATCCTGGCTTTCAACGCCAGTCCGCACCGGGACAAAGGACACACCCACCGAATCCTGGCTCCGTTCCTGGAGGGGGCTGCCGAGGCCGGCGCCACCACCGAGACGCTCATGGTCCGCGATCTGGACGTCAAGCCCTGTATCGCTTGCATGACGTGTTGGTACGCGACGCCCGAGCAATGCGCCCAGGACGACGACATGACCGACGTCCTGGAGAAGGTCCGCGCCGCCGACGTCGTGGTCCTGGGTACGCCCGTCTACGTCGACGGCATGGTCGGACAGTTGAAGGTCGTCCTCGACCGCATGATCCCGCTGCTTCATCCGGAGATGGAGATGCGCGACGGGCACATGCGGCATCCGATCACGGACAGGGCGCAGGGGATGAAGTTCGTGTTGGTCTCGGTCTGCGGATTCCACGAGATCGACAGCTTCGACCCGCTCGTCGCCCATGTCGACGCGGTGTGCAGCAACATGGGCCAGGAACCCGCCGGCAAGCTGCTCCGCCCGCACGCCCACGGGATGGAGGTGCTCGAGCACTTCGGCAACCCGCCGACGGACGTCTTCGACGCCTGCCGCGAGGCGGGGCGACAGGTCGTGCTGCAGGGCCGCATCGATCCGGCCGTCGAGGACCGCGTCAGCCAGACCCTCATGCCCAGAGAAGCCTACCTCAACGGCGCGAACCGGGCGATGGCGAAGCTCAAGCTCAAGCGGGGTGCGTCCCGAGCCGACGGGAACCCCCGATAGCAGCGAAACCGCTCACGCGCCCGCTGTGACCCAAACTGCAATTGTGCTCTCGACGCGGATGCCTTGATCCGCTAGAAGGCATGGTTCCATGCGTCGCAACCTTGTTGTCATCACGGTGACGGCGGTCCTGTTCGGGCTGTCGTTCGGGGTCTATGACCTGGTCCTACCGTTGTGGCTGAAGACCAACGGCATCAGCTACCTGCAGATGGGTTGGATCTTCGCGGCCAGCAACCTGATGATGATGCTCGTGCCGATCGTGGCGGGCTGGCTGGCGGATCTATTTGGGCGCAAACGGTTTTTCGCGACCAGCCTGGCGTCGTGCGCGGTTGCGTGCTTGATCACGCCGATGACGGCCAACGTGGCCGCGCAGACGGGACTCCGCGTGATTCAGCGGGCGGCCTGGGGCGTCTACCAATCGCTCCAGGGCGTGCTGGTCTTCGAGACCCACCGCGCCAGCTTCATCCTGTCCATCCGGCTCGCTCGCGGATTCGAATACACCTGCAACGCCCTCGGTGCGTTCCTCGTCTGGCTGCTGATCCGAGGACAAACGAGCAGCGACAAACTGGCCATGCCCATGTACGTCGCCTGCGGGCTGCTGCTCGTGGCGTTCGTGATGGTCGTCGGCTGGCTGCGCGAGCCTGAACCCGACGACGCCGAGCCGGTCAGGAAGGGCGGATTCAACCCGTTCGGCCTGCCGCCGGTCCTGATCCTGCTGGCGGTTTTCAACTTCGTTTTCATGCTGGGTCTGTCCCTCAGTCACTCGCAGATGATGGTGTTGTTTTTCTACGAGAAATTCCAGTTGGCAGAACACCACGTCGCGTGGGTGAGCATACTGCATCGCGTCAGTCTCGGCTTGCCGATGATCGTGGCCGCGTTCTGGGTCACACGCCCGAACAAGTGGCTGTTCGCCGCGACGGTGGCGCTGGAGGGCGTCTTCGTCTCGGCGACGGTCTTTCCGTCGAGCGTCGTCGGGGCGGTGGCCGTCTGGTTCGTGCACGACCCGATCGGTGCGGCCATTTGGGCCCCCATGAACTCCTGGTACATGCAGCACTACGCACGGCCCGATCGACGCGCCGCCGACGTGGCCACGGTCATGGCCATGACGACACTGGGCACGGTCATCGGCCCGATCGTCGCAGGCAGCCTGGCCGACTATGGCGGGGCTGTCCCCGCTCCGCTGAGCGGGGCGATCGACCTGCCGTTCTTCGTCAGCGGCCTGATCGTCGTTTTGTCCGCGGCCCTGGTCTGCTTCCTGCCCAAGGCGCAGCAGGACGGGACGGCCGAACCCCATTGAGGCAACCTGACCTCATCGAGGTGCGGAAGCGCAACCGATCAAGCAGGACCCATCAAGCAAGGAGACACAACCCATGTTCGTTCACACTTGTCTGGCAGTGCTCGCGGGGGTCTTGGCCGCAGGCGGCGATGCCGGCTCGCCGAAGGGCGACTTCGACATCAAGTCGCCGGCGTTCCGGAAGATCCTTGCGCCCGATTCCAAGCTCACCAAGCTGGCCGGCGGCATGCTCTTCACCGAAGGGCCGGTCTGGGTCGAGAAGCAGCAGGCGCTGCTCTTCAGCGACATCCCCGCCAACCAGGTCAAGCGCTGGACCCAGAAGGACGGCGTGGCCATGTGGCTCAGGCCGAGCCACCACGCCAATGGCCATACGCTCGATCTGCAGGGCCGCCTGATCAGCTGCGAGCACGGCGCCCGACGCGTCACGCGGATGACGCTCGATGCGGCGCGGACCACGGAGGTCCTCGCCTCGGCGTACAAGGGCAAGCGGCTCAACGCGCCCAACGACGCCGCCGTCAAGCGCGACGGGACGATCTGGTTTACCGATCCCGGCTACGGCCTGAATCCCGAGGAAGCCGAGCTCACCAAGCGGCACGTGTTCTGCCTGGACTCCAAGAGGGGCGAGATGAAGTCCGTCGCCGACGACTTCGAGCGGCCCAACGGCCTGTGCTTTTCGCCGGATGAGAAGCGGTTGCACATCGCCGATTCGTCGAAACGCCATCACGTCCGCGTCTTCGACGTGACGGCGGACAACACACTGACCAACGGACGCGTCCTGGCCACGTTGCCCAAGGGGGTCCCGGATGGCATGCGCGCCGACACCGACGGGCGGCTGTACGTCACCGGCGGCGAGGGCGTCTACGTCTACGCCCCGTCGGGCGAGCTGCTGGGCACGATCCTGATGAAGGAGGTCCCGGCCAACTGCACGTTCGGCGGTCAGGGCAGGCACACGCTGTTCATCACGGCGCGAACCAGCCTCTACGCCATCAAGCTGGCCGCCACCGGCGCCCAGCGACCGTGAGGGGAGTCTTCTCGGTCTTGCCGTCGCGCTATACCTGCGGGGCGTCCTGGGGCGCGGGGAACAACGCGTCGAGGCGCTCGAGCACGTCGTCTTCGAGCTTGACGTCGAGCGCCTTGAGGTTCTGCTGAAGTTGCGCCACGCTCGACGTGCCCAGGATCACGCTGCTGATGTTGGGATTGGTCAAGCACCAGGCGATGGCCAGCTCCGCCCCGCCGATCCCGAGATCGGTGGCGATGGCGACGAATTCCTGGGCCTTGGTCTTGTTCTCCTCGGTCCAGTACATCGCCTTGATGACCATGTTCTGCCGCGGGTCGGCGGCGCGCGTGCCCTCCGGCGCGTCCTGGCCGGGCTTGTACTTGCCGGTGAGCATGCCATGCGCCAACGGCGAGAAGATGACGTTGCCGATTCCCTCTTCGGCGGTGGTCGGGAACAGGGCGCTTTCCGGATAGCGATACAGCAGGTTGTAGCGCGGCTGGCTGACCGCCATCGGGCGCGTGCCGAGCTCCTTGGCCAGCGCGTTGGCCCGGACGATCAGCGGCGCGGGCCATTCGCTGATGCCCCAGTAGATGATCTTGCCCGCCCGGGCCAGGTCCTCCATCGCGCGGAGGGTCTCCTCCAGCGGCGTGGCCGGGTCGGGACGATGGCACATGTAGCAGTCCACGTAGTCCATGCCCAGCCGCCGCAGGCTTGCGTCGCATTGCTCGCGGATGTGCTTGGCGGACAGGCCCCCGTCGTTCGGGCCCTCGCCCATCCGCGCCCACACCTTCGTCAGGACGAACAGGTCCGAACGGGGCAGGTCGGCGAGGTACCGGCCCAAGGCCTCCTCGGCACCGCCGTGGTTGTACGCGTTGGCCGTGTCGAAGTAGTTGATGCCCGCATCGTAGGCCGTCCGAACCATCTCGCGCGACGTCTGGTCATCGCACGTGTATCCAATGGTCAGGTACGAGCCCAGACCCACGCTGCTGACCTTCGCCCCCCATTTGCCGAGCTGTCTGTACTCCATGGTGCGTCTCCGTGATTGCAGTCGCCTTCACGCGTCCTCGATCCGTCCCGTTTCGATCTCGAGAAACTCGAACTCAGCCTCGAACCCGCCCCCCTTGGGGCTGCACGCGTACAACCCGCAGTCGATCGGGGCCCCTGGTCGGTCGTCGTGGAGGTGGGCGGTTCGCAGATGCATCCACGCGTGCCCCTGTTCGGAGGCCTCGACGATCTGGTCGCCTCCTTCGCGCCGGACGCGCAACCAGATCTCGCTCCGTCCCGTCGGGAATGGCTGTGTCGACCAGTCCGAGTACCCCCCGTTGGTCACGACGGCGCCCAGCTGGCTCGGGCCGTCCGGCTCATACTCCACCGACGTCTTCAGCCAACACGACGGCGACACACGGATCATCAGACCGGCCTGGTCATACTGATGGACCGGCGAGAAGCGAACCCTCGTGGTCAGCACCAAGTCGCCCTCGACGGGCGCGAACAGGAAATGCCCATCATCGGCTCGAAGTCCGCAATGCGTCTTCTGCCAGAAATCCGTCTCTGCGTCCGGGGCCACGACCAGCACACGCCGAGAAGAATCGATGGACCATCGACCCGGCGGACAAAACCACGTCAGCCGAGGGTCCAGCGCCTTACCGGCGAATTCCTCATGCAGCAACAGCTCCGTCGTCATTCACGCCTCCGACGTCGGGAAGACTCGCCCGGCTCCGCCCGAGGGAGCAGGACGGCGTCCGCTCCCGCACATCTCAGCCCCTGAACCCCGACCCCTGACCCCTCCTCATATCGCCGTCCTGCCGCGGTCTTCGGCGCCGTGGTCCCGTCGGGCGCCCATCAAGAACGCCCCCAGCCGATCCGGCAGGTAAAACGCGGGTGTCTCGATCTTCCGCGTGACCGCCACGAGCGCGTCTGGGAACTCGAGCCGTTGGACACCCTCCTCTACCGCCTGCGGGTTGCGGTTGGTCAGGATCAGCACCGGGCGGGGCTTGGAGACCACGTAGTCCTTGAGCTGTCCCAGCAGCCACAGGCCCGTATCCAGGCCGTTGTTCGTCACCGAACCGGTGACGTGAATGGGCGAGGGCATCATGATGTCCAGGATGATCACGCTGATGGTGGGGTTCTGGTCGATGTAGCCGTGCGCGTCCTCGGCATGCTCGCAGTAGTGCACCTTGAACCCGCGGTCGCGCAGATTCTCGATGTAGCGCCTGGCGAAGAACTCCTCGTCGTCGATGAACAGCACCTCATCGGCCATGGCGTGTTTCCTCCTTGCCTGCTATCAAGTGCTTCGGGAACAGAAGGGAAAAGACAGTCGGGTCCTTCCGTGACGTTATCCGCAAATCGCCGCCATGCGCGGTCATGATCGTCTTGGCGATCGTCAGCCCGAGCCCGACGCCCTGAGACGACGCGTTCTCCGCACGGGCCGAGCGGTAGTACGGTTTGAACAGGTGCGGCTCTTCCTCCGGTTCGATCCCGAGACCGTGGTTGCTGATATCCACCACGAAGTACGGATCGGCCCGGCGAGCCTCCACCTGGATCGTCGATCCCTCCTCGCCGTACTTGATCGCGTTGAGCAGCAGGTTGTAGATGCTACGTTCCACGCCGCCACGATCGATGTTCAGCGCCGGGATCTCGCGCAGCGCCTCGAAGCGGATCTTCATTCGCTTGGTCGCACGGGCGTAGCGGCTGAGCATGTTGGTCAGCCGGGCGATGATGTCTCCCTCCAGGAGCGTCGGCTCGGTGTGCAGAAGCTTCAGCGAGCGCGTCGGATCCAGGTCCAGCTGGTCCACCAGGTTCATCGCGAATTCGCTGCAGGCCACGGTGTCCAGCACGTCGTACTCCCGGATTTCGACCTTTCGCTGAACGGCGTGCAGCACGTCCGTGGTGATGTCGCGGATCATCGTGAGCGGCGCGAACAGGTCGTGCTTGACGATGCTGACCGTCCGCTCCCGCTCGATCCGCTGCTCGAGCACCTGCAGCACCGGGCCCACCTGGTCGGCGATGAACCCGAGCGTCTCGATCTCCGTCGCGTCGAAGTTGTACAGCCCTTCGGGAAAGACCGAAGAGGTGTGCTCTACGCAGCGGATCACGCCCAGGGCGCGCTTCGTGGCAGTCTGGCCGTCCGGCGGCGCAGGGATCGGGACCAACACGATCGGGTCCAGACCGTCGCGGGGCGGCAGTTTGTGGATCTCGGGGAACTTCGCCGAGTGTTCGGGAAGCTCCGCCCGGCTCGACGCCATGACGAGTTGCGCATCCGCATAGCACTGACCGGTCAGCCCCTCACCCGCGGCGTAAACGACTGACGGGAGCAGTTCTTCCCGGACGGGCTTCTTGTCCCCGCCCAAGACGCCCGTGGTCGCGAGGCACTGCACCGCGTCCTCGAACCGCACGCGGTAGAAGATGGACACGCCACCGACGTGCAGGCGCTTCTTGATCACGTCGATCAGCTCTTTGAGGTAGTCCGCGCGGACCTCGGCAGGACGGCGACTCACGCACGCCAAATGCCGCTGGGCCAGGTCGTTCAGCTCGACGAGAATCTCCCGCTGCTCGGTCGTCTCCGACTTGCGGATCGCCAGCGCCGTCACCAGCCCCATGGTCAGCAGCGGAATCTCGGCGTGAGGCGTCCGGTCCTGCAAATCGGTGTAGTGCAGGCGCACGACGCCGACGATGGGCAATCTGGGCGCCTCCCCGTTCGCGCTGGCCGTCAGCAGGGGGATGCAATCGAAGGCCTTGTACGCCAGCCTCTCCGCCACGTCGGGATCGGCCGCCCGGTAGACCACGCCGTCTAGCTCGCGCCGCCACTTCCGCACGTCGGCAACGTGCACCGTCTGGTGCGTCTTGGCGCAGTACGCCGCGACGCCGTTGCCCACGGGCCGCGTCCGTTCTTCCGGAGGGACCGCGCGATCGGGATCGCTTGCCGGGTCCTTCGCCGCAAACATCGCCAGCTCCAGCTGGTCGAATTCCGAGTTGTACAGCCACAGCGAGACCCAGTCCGCGTTGCTGACCTCCTGCCAGGCCGTGCAGATGTGCTTGAGGTCCACCTCCGGCGTCTTGCCCCTCGGGTCGTAGCCGAGCAGCTTCTCGTAGAAGGCCTGACGGCGCCCGTGGACGGTGTCCGGATCGAGCGGTCGCAGCGCACGGAGCGCAACCCGCAACAACGGCGGCAACGCCGACTCCCACCGTTCGATCTCGTCAGCAGCGACCAACGACGGGCCTCCCACGATCAAGACGTAGGACAGATCCCACTCCGACAACACCCGGACCGCGAGGCAATGCTGCCCCGCCGCCAACGGGACGAGTCCATCGTCTTTCGGCCCCGTGATTACTTCGTGGGAAACCGGCCTGAGATCGCCCAATGCCGCCGGCTTCTCGAATAGGGACAGATCTCCGATCTTGGGTGGGTTCCATTCGTCGGTCGACGCCTTCGCCCCGCCGAACAACCTTGCCTCGGGAGTCGGCTGTGACTGGCCCTTCCGGATCAGTGCCGAACGCAGCACCACCTTCTCGACGGCGGCGTGCCTGCGGATCGAGTCGGCCAACCAGTCCACCAGCTGATCGCGGGTCAGTCTGTCCAAATCGGTCCTGCCGATGTCGTCGAGGATGGCGGCCAGTTGATGCGTGTCCATTCCGCCACTCCCACGCAGCTTGGACAGGGAAGCGACCTCTATTGCGCTCCAAGGGTCGGGGCCGGAGCCCGCATCCTACGGGCGCCGCCGCATTCGGTCAATTGGGGTGAATCGGCTCGATGCAGGTGGCCTACTGCTTCGCGCGCCCCTCGTTTCGCCACCAGCGGCACTCCAGGCTTCCGTGCTCGGCCACGGCGGCGATGTCCAGCCGACCGTCGCCGTCGAGGTCCGCCACGATCACCTGATTGGCGCTCCGCCAGCCCTCCTTCAGGAGATGCATCCCCCATCGTCCCTTCGGATCCCCGCCGTTCTCGAACCACGCCACCCGCCCCGGTGTCCGCCACGACGTGGCCACCACGTCCATGTCTCCGTCACCGTCGAGGTCCCCCGCGACGGCCTCGATGGCGTCCTCGAATCGCGGATGGATCACATGCTTGTTCCATTTCCGGCCGGCCGGCTTGCCCGGGTTCTCGTACCACACCACTTGATGGCTGTTCTTCTCTTTCTTGGACGCGGACATCCCCGACGTCATCACCACGTCGAGGTCGCCGTCCTTGTCAACGTCGGCCGGCTCACCGTGCATGGGTCGCACCAGCCGGTCGATCACGTGCTTCTTCCACGGTCCGACCGTCGGCTTGCCGCTGTTCTCGTACCACATGACCTGGTTGGCCGCGGGCGCCGTCCCCAGAAGGTCCGGGTCCCCGTCGCCGTCGAAGTCTCCCGCCCGGATCGTTCGCGTCTCGGCGATCTTCTCTTCGATCAGGTGCTTGGCCCACGTACCCGTCTTCGGCGTCCCGTCGTTCTCGAACCACGCGAACTGGTTCCCCAGCCGCCACCCCGACGCCGCCACGTCGAGATCCCCATCGCCGTCCAGATCCACCGCCGCGACGTCGTACGCCCCCGGCATGCCGCCTTTCGTGATGACGTGACGCTGCCACAGCCGCCCGTCGCGCGGCTTGCCGCTGTTCTCGAACCACAACAGGTCGCCGTGAAGATTCTTGACGATCACCACGTCCGCGTCGCCATCGGCGTCGATGTCGGCCACAGCGTGGCGTTCCAGTCGCTCGGGATCGTCCTTCTGGATGAAGCGCCGGCGGAAACGCCCCTTCCCGTCGTTCTCGAACCAGTACAGGCAGTTGTGGGGCAGCGCGTCGGCGCTGGTCAGATCGACGTCTCCGTCCCCATCCAGATCAGCGGCTGCGATGCCGTACGCGTACGTGTACCCGCTCATGATCAGATGCTCGGTAAACCGCAGCCCACCGCCGGCGCGTGGGTCTGACCGTGAAGCTGCATCCGGCGACTTCTCGCCCGCCCGCACAGTTCCGAACGCGAACGCTGCCAGAACCAGGCGGCCAGCCCCCAGTCGCGCACAAACCGAGACTCGTTTCGTCATCCCCAGGGCCCTCTCATTCGCTCCGTTTGGCCGCGCCAGGTCTGGGCGGCATGGGCGCCCTCAGCCAGGCCAGGTTGAATGCGTAGTGCTGCTTGCTCGAGATCAGATGGATCACGCCGTCTGGCGTCTGCACGCAGGCCAGGTAGCCCCTCGGTTCGGCCGTGTCCGGCCCCAGCGTGAACCGGCCCGTGTTCCCGCCCCCGTCTACCCGCCGCGGCCGGCCGTCGTCGGTGATCAGCCGACGCACCGGCCACGTCTCGCCTTCGTCCAGACTCAGCGCCCCGAACAGACCCGACACCGTTCGCGTCTTGCCGGCGGCGTCGGTGATCGTCATCCGCTTGGCGAACGTGGCCAAAAACAGCGGGCCCTCGCGCAATCGCCGCAGGGCCACCCGCTGACCGCCGCTGATCGTCGGCAGTCCGCTGGCCGAGTACGTCCATGTTTTGCCCATGTCGGCCGAGATGCTACGCGGCATCTGGCCGTTGATGGCATCGCCGCGGCCCAATGCCATCAGCCGGCCATCCTTCAGCTCCACCACGCCCGCGTGGATCCCCGCGATCCATGCCCCGGTCACGCCGGGTTTGAACTTCGGCATCGGCTTGCCCTCGCCCGGGTCCACCCAGGTCTTGCCGCCGTCGCGACTGATGTGGATGGCCGTCCCGCCGCTGCCGCCCGTTACCGCGTCGCACGGCAGGACGATCGCCCCGTCTTTCGTCTGGAACACCCCGGCGATTGGCATGTGTCGCAGGCCGTGCTCCGGATGGATCAGCCGAGCCCGCGACCACGTCGCTCCGTTGTCCGTGCTGGTCCGCATGATCAGGGCGAGCTTGCCCCACGTCGCGTCGGTGCACAGCCCGTTGAAGTGGTAGAGCGTCCTGTCGCCGTCCCACAACAGCGCGCTGGCGTGGTCATTGCGGTCGGGACCGTCCCAGAAGGGCGCGGCCGGCTCCCACGCGTCACTCCCCCGTCGCAGCCGCGCGCCTACGATGGCCAGCTCCCGCCCTTGCTCCCGCCGTGTGCTGTACCAGATCGCCAGCAGATCGCCGTTCGGACACGCCGTGAACCCCGGGCAGTGGTTGTGGTGCGAGTACATCGGGCCGTTCTGCCGCGGGGGGATCTTGACGTATTGGCGCGGCCCACGGAAATGCGGCTTGTCTGGGTCCGGGCCGCCCGACCAGTCGTGCCGGGATGGGTCGACCCCCACCGACCATTGCGGCGGCGGCGTCTTGGCCAGTGGCTTCGTCGTCGGCAGCTCGCCCATCATGACACGGAAGCCGATCAGCCAGTGCTTGTCGTCCGGCAGCGTCGCCATCCGATTGGCCGAACGAAGAAACGCCACCTCGGTCGTATGGCTGCCCCCGCGCGTCACCTTGAAATCTCCGTCGGCCCGACCGACCGGATCGGTCTGCTCTCCCGACGCGTAGGGTCCGTACCAGTCATGGCACCATTCCTCGACGTTGCCGTGCATCTCGTGTAGCCCCCACGCGTTGGGAGGCATTCGACCGACTCGCGTATCGACGGGGACCGGCTTCCATTCCTCCTTTTGGCGCTTCTGGTGCGCCTTCGGTAGCTCTGCGCCGGTGTGGTAGGGCGTCGTCGTGCCGGCCCTGCAGGCGTATTCCCACTCCGCTTCCGTCGGTAGCCGATAGGGTTTGCCCTCCTTCTTCGACAGCCATGCGCAGAACTTGACCGCCTCGTGCCAACTGACGAACACGACCGCCTCGTCGTCCTTCTTCGACAGCCCCCCTTTGCCCCGCAGCGCGCGGTGAGATGGGTCGAACTGCTCGTACTGCGCATTGGTCACTTCCGTGGCGCCCAGGTAGAACGCCTTGCTGATCGTGACCCGGTGCACCGGCCGTTCATCCCAATCGCCGCCCTTCTGCTGCCCCATCCCAAACGCGCCCGCCTTGATGGGGACCAGCTTCATGCCAACCGAGTTGGTGAACGCTTCACGCGTCTCCTCAGCCGCCATCGCCCGTGGCGTGCACAGGAGACAGACGTGGATTCCCGCAAGCGCCGCGATGATCAAACCCATGTGCATGTTCATGGTGGCTCCCCTTGTCTTCTTGTGCGTGCGTCGCCGCCGAGAGACGAAGCTCCCCACACCATACCGGCGTCAGCATAGTCGACGCGCGACCCCCGTGGCCAGCGAATTCGCCGGGACACGCCACGTCGCATGCCGTACAATGCCGTCTCGTCACACGCCAGGATACGCAACAGGAGGTCCGGTCGTGACCGACAGAATCACGTGGTTCTTCGCTTCGCGCTGGGGGATCATTGCGTCCGGCGCCGTCATCGGCGTCATCGCCGCGTTGCTGCAAAAGGCCGGCAACCCGCCCAACATGGGCATCTGCGTCGCCTGTTTCGAGCGCGACATCGCCGGGGCGCTGGGGCTGCATCGCGCGGGCGTGGTTCAGTACATCCGGCCGGAGATCATCGGCTTCGTGCTGGGGGCGTTGGTGGCGGCGCTCGTGTTCGGCGAGTTCAAGGCCCGAGCCGGATCGGCGCCCATCGTTCGTTTCGTCTTGGGTGCGTTCGCCATGATTGGGGCGCTGGCGTTCCTGGGATGCCCCTGGCGGGCGCTCCTGCGTCTGGCGGGCGGCGATCTGAACGCCGTCGTAGGCCTGGCCGGACTCACTGCCGGCATCGCCATGGGCGTATCCTTCCTCAAGGTGGGTTACAACCTGGGGCGTTCCACCAAGACCTATGCTGCGGTTGGATGGATCATGCCCGTCATGATGGTCGGCCTGCTTCTGCTGCTCGTGCTCCGGCCCAAGTTCTCTCCCGGAGGCGCGGTCTTCTTCAGCGAACGTGGCCCCGGCTCGCAGCACGCACCGCTGTTGCTGGCTCTCGGCGCGGGATTGCTCATCGGGTTTCTGGCCCAGCGAACCCGCTTCTGCACGATGGGCTCGATCCGGGACATCCTCCTGATGGCCGATACGCACCTCGTCAGCGGCGTGGTCGCGCTGGTCGTCGTTGCCTTCATCGTCAACCTGCTGTTGGGAAACGTGAGCTTCGGGTTTGCGGCCCAGCCAGTTTCGCACAGCAACCACCTCTGGAACTTCTTGGGGATGATGCTGGCGGGCTTGGCCTTTGCCCTGGCTGGCGGCTGTCCGGGACGACAGCTCTTTCTCGCCGGTGAGGGCGACGGCGACGCGGCCGTCTTCGTTCTCGGGATGACCACCGGCGCCGCGTTCTCCCACAACTTCGTGCTGGCCGGCAAACCGGATAAGGTGGTTGAAGGCGTCGTCAACGTCGGAGGTCTGACGACGGCGGGCATGGTCGCCGTCGTTGTCGGCCTGGTTATCTGTCTGATCATCGGCGTCACCATGCGTGAGACCAGTTGATAGAGGAGCGATCTGGATGTCAAAGGACGTGGACGCTCGGGGACTGTCCTGCCCGCTGCCGATCATCATGGCCAAGAAGGCCGTCGAGGCTGGGGAGTTCCCCATCGAGGTCCTGGTCGACAACGTTACCTCGCGCCAGAACGTGCAGCGCGTGATCGAGGGCGCCGGCTACCAGGTGGACGTCGCCGAGATGGGAGATGAGTTCAAGCTGACCATCCGCAAACGCGAATCGTGACCCTATGTTGAACCCTTCCGCCAGCGGCAACGCGATGATCTACTTCGACAACGCTGCCACCTCATGGCCCAAGCCGCCGTGTGTGGCCGAGGCCATGGTCCGTTTCCTCAACGAGATCGGGGCCAACCCGGGACGCTCGGGCCACCGCCTCTCCGTTGAGGCGGGGCGGATCATCTACGACGCCCGCGAGGCCATCGCCGAGCTCTTCAACGCACCCGACCCGCTCCGCATCGTTTTCGGCCAGAACGTCACCGATGCGCTCAATCTCGCGCTCCGCGGGTTGCTTCGGCCCGGTGATCACGTGGTCACGAGCGGCATGGAGCATAACTCGGTGATGCGGCCCCTCCGCGCGCTCGAGCAGCAAGGGGTCGCGGTGACCGTGGTCGCTTGCAGCCCCGAGGGCGCCCTGGACCCCGACGACGTGATGGCCGCAATCCGAACCGACACCGTCATGATCGCTCTCAATCACGCCTCCAATGTCACCGGCACGCTGCTTCCGGTTCGGCAGGTCGGTCGCATCGCTCGCGAGCGCGACGCGCTTCTCCTGGTGGACGCGGCCCAGACCGGCGGGGCTTACCCGGTTGACGTGCAAGCGGACGGGATCGACCTGCTGGGCTTCACGGGTCACAAGTCCCTCTACGGGCCCACCGGCACGGGCGGGTTGATCATCGGTGAGCGGGTCGACGTGGACCGGTTCGAACCCCTCCGGCGCGGGGGGACGGGCAGCCGCTCGGAGAGGGAAGAGCAGCCTGAGTTCCTTCCCGACCTCTGCGAGAGTGGCACACCCAACGTGGTGGGCCTGGCAGGCCTGGCGGCGGGCGTCCGATGGGTGATGGGTCAGGGCGTCGACGCCATCCGCGACCACGAGATGAAGCTGACCGAGCGACTGATCACCGGGCTGACCGACGTCCCCGGTGTCTCCGTTTATGGCGGACGCGACCTGAGCGGTCGGACGGCCGTCGTCTCCTTCAATATCGCCGGCGTTGAGCCTTCGGACGTCGGGCTGCGTCTTGACGAGGAACACGGCGTGATGTGCCGCGTCGGCCTCCACTGTGCCCCTGCCGCCCACAAGACGACGGGCACCTTCCCCGAGGGCACGGTGCGTTTCGGCCTGGGCGCCTTCAACACGGACGACGAAGTGGCCGTCGCCCTGGCCGCCGTCAAACGTCTTGCCGAGGTCCATCGATGAGCCAGGACGAGCACGCGGTCATCTTGGTCCACGCCACCAGCCACGCCCTCCGGGCCGAGAAGATCCTGGCCCGCGCCGGGATCCCCTGCAAGTTGATCCCCGTCCCCCGACACCTCAGCTCCGACTGCGGCGTCTGCATCCGCATCGAGCGGCCCGACCGGGAAGCGGCCCAGCGATATCTGGTAGACGCTCAACTGGAGATCGACGCAGCCCACGACATCTAGGACCGCACTTCCCAGATCACTTGACTGCAGTGGTATGATGCACACTCATTTGAGCCTGCAGGGGAAGGGATTCTTGCAGGCTTCGAGGTGAGAATCCGGAGAATGCGGCGGGTGGAGCACGCAGGGAGGCGTTGCGGGTCGCTTTCGACCGTTCGGTGAAGCTGGAGTTTCACGGAGCCAAGGTCACCAGCGATGCTGGGTCGCTACACTATCGCGAACTCGATGAATCGCTCGGGCTGACCGCCATCGCTGAGGATTCGTTCAGTGACTGCCGAACGGGCGACAACATCCAGCACAACCTGGTGGTATTGCTGCGTCAATCGGTCTACAGCCGCTTGGGTGGCTACGAGGACACGAATGCCGCCGAGCGACTTCGGCTGGACCCAACCATGCGGGTGGTTGTGGGCGAACGCGCCAAGAGGCGTTTGGACGCTTCGACCATCCAGATGAGCCGCTTCGAGACCGGATTGCTCAGGCAACCTAAGGACCTCGAAGCACTGACGAACCTACCGGGCTAGTGGGTAGACCGGTTGCGCCGGAAGAAGCCGCACAGAAGTCTTATGCTCGACATGATGAGCGTCAAGTCGCCCGGCAGTGTAGCCGGGCAAGGTCAACCGGGAAATCCCGGCGTGAGAACGTCGGCGGCTGTCCCAACAACACAGGAGAACTTGTCCGTGATGGTCGCGGCCTGATCCATATGGGAGATGTCAGATGAAGTATCCTTCTGCTCATCCGGGCGGATGATTACACAGAGGAGTACACCATGCTGTTCACCGAGATCCTGCCGGACATTCCTACAGTCAAGGACGTCACCGTCTGCGAGCCGGACGTACCGGAAAGCGTCGACTTCTGGATCTGGCTCCGGGCGCTTCAGGGACTGGTGAACCGTGACCGGCCGCACCTCTACATCGTGCAGGGGGCGGGTCCCCCCCGACGCCAGAAGCGTCGTGCCCTCTATGAAGACCACTGGCTCGACTACTACGTCCGTACCTTCGGGCTGCGCGTGTCCCACCTCGACGACCCGAACGAGATCATCGACCGCTACAGGCACCTTGTCGAGGGTTATGTGCTCTACGACACGGACGGGGTAGTTCAGACGCAGAACGTGGCCATCACGCGGACCGGGCTCGAGGGCGTGTTGCCTGTCAGCCCCGACCAGGAGGAGTGGATGGTCCGCCACGGTATCCCTAGGCGGGATGACCTGCGCGGGCGGTTCGCCAGCGACGCGGATGCGGCGGAATGGGCCATCGACCACCTGTGGCCAAACTGCTGCAAGCGGTTGTACACGAACTTCTGCATCCACCGGCCGTCCTGGTACTCGCAATCGCACGCCCTGGTCGATTTCGTGGTCTACCACAAGGGCCTCGCATTGGACTTGCCGCTGAGCCGCCAGTCGCGCCGCACACAAAGCCTCTACCGACGAATGCTCGAGACGGCTGAACGGCCCGGCGTACAGATGAACTGGCACTGCGTATGCGACCAGGAGAAGGAGTACATTGCCGAGGCGGCCGAGCGCGGGTTCTTCAGCTTGTGCAGCGTGTCGACGCCCAACCTGACCATCCACGGCGGGGTCGGCGACACAGCGGCGGCGTACGAGCAACCGCTGCCCGCCCGAGAAGACTGCAAGGCGGAGCCCGGCAAGGTCTACGTCTGCTTCTACGTGAGCGACGGCGACGCCACGTGGGCCATGAACAACCTGCACTCGGGCAACTGGCTCGTACCCGAGCGGGGCCGGTACAAGATGGGCTGGGGGCTGCTACCGTTCATGGCGAAACTGATGCCGGGGATGCTGCGCTACTACCACGAGACGCGCCAGCCGAACGACTGCTTCTGGGGACCGTCCTCCGGGGTCGGGTACACCTACTCCCATCTCTGGCCCGAGTCGCTGGTCGACGACTACCTCAGAGAGACGCGGCGGCTCCTCGACCAGACAGGGCAGCACGGGTGCAACATGGTCAACTGGTTCTTGCAGGACTGGTGGCGCGAGGTCGAGGACGACGACGCCATCCGCCGCGAGCAGGAGATCCTCAAGGACGGGCCGGGGCTCGTGTGTGGTCTTGGCGGCTCGCCTTACGCCAAGAGCTACCTCGACGGGCCTATCCCGAAGCTTCACTCCGTCCACATCGCCAACGTGGGCCGGGACAACGCGGGCGACATCATCCAGTTCGCCCGGGAATGCCCGACACGGCCGGCGTTCATGTTCCTATTTGCGCAGATCGCCGAGGGTATCTGGAAACAGCTTGATTCCGATATGACAACCTTCACACAGCATCCTGAGATCGAGATAGTGTCCATGGACGCGTTCTTCCTGACGCTCCAGGACGCGTTGGTCCGGGGCCTGGCCAAAGGGCCCTTCTACGAGAAGACGGACAAGCTGGCCGAGACCTGGCTCAAGGCTCCGGGGCGCCACCGCCTGCCCTTCTGCGAGCGCGTGGCTGAAGAGCTGGCGTCGGTCGCGCGCGCGGACGCCGAGGAACGGCAGCGGGCGTTGGCGGAAGGCGCATGGATCGACCTGGTCTCACGGACAATCGAAGATGTCGCCGGGGATCGGGACACGTTTCTGGCCGCCTACAAGGGCTGTCGCTCGGTTGGGCCCGACGAGGAGGCGGACACGCTGCTGTACGCGGCGTTCACGGTGGCCTGGACCTGCGTACGCTCGGCCATCGAGGCCCAGGGCATCTACGCCAACCACCGGACCCAGTGTCTCGAGGATTTTAGGAGAACCTGCAGCGAGTGGGTTGACACGGTGCCTTTCGAGGCCCTGTTCGAGGCGTGGGACAAGTGGGAATCGGGACCGGCCGCCATCGAAGACGTGGCCGACTGGTGTCAGGGCATAGCCCTTGCGACACGAACGTTGCGAGACCGTCTCGGACCGGACCAAGACGAGGAGTTCTCGGGCTGGCCGCCAAGAACCATCTGACACGATGGCCGGCCTCGACCAACGCCCGCACGATGGCCAGCCCTACGTGCCACGTGCCACCCATGACCGCAAGACGCATGGGTTCCCCCGATTTGTCCTGCTAGGAGAAGTAGTGTCCCCACACCTTCAGGATACCCGCGATAGTCTGCCCGACGTCCTGGTCAGTGTATCTCTGATCCACCGGCAAGCGCATCACGGTCCGCTGCAGCTCGTCTACGTTTGGGCATGAGTCTGGGTCGTATTCCGTCTCGCACCAGAAGTGGGGAATTGCCTCCGAGAGCGGATAGTACTTCTTCTTGAGAATCAGCTCGGTGCGCAGGATGTTGTCGGCCGGCGACATCCCTGTGCCTATGGGAATCCCTTCAGCGGCCAGGGCGACCACCAGTTCGTCCCGCGTCGGTCCTTCGCCGACGTACCGGGCCGGCAGCGGCCACCATGACGGCTCACCGCCCGGGCAGACCTTGGGCATCTCCAATCCGGGAAGGTCACGCAGCGCTTCATAGTAGCGTCTGGCAATCGCGTCCCTGCGTGAGACGACTCGATCGAGCTTGCCGAGTTGAGCGATTCCGACAGCCGCCTGCAATGCACTGGGCCGGTAGTTCAGCGCGAAGAACGGGATGGGCTGCTGACCGCGCGGGATGGGACGTTGGCGTTCGTATGTCTTGTCTCGATAGAGGCTGGCGATCTCGGCCGTCTCATCATCGTTGGTGACCACGAAGCCCCCGTCACCCGTGCTCATCTGTTTGGATTCGTTCATGCTGAAACCAGCCGCATGCCCGAGGGTCCCCAGGGCGCGGCTCCGGTACTTGCCGCCGTGCGCTTGGGCGCAGTCCTCCAAGATCCTGACGCCGCGTTCCTCGCTGAGTTCCATGAAGGAGTCCATGTCGCACGGAAGACCGGCCATGTGAACGGACACGATGACTTTGGTCCGCGGCGTGATGCGGTCGCGCACGCTTTTCGGGCAGATCAGGCGGGTCTGGAGATCAATATCCGCGAAGACGGGGATCGCGTGCAGTGCGAGGATAGCGCTGACCGTGCCGATGTCAGTCATAGGCGTCGTGATGACCTCATCGCCCTCCGAAACACCTAGCGAGGCGAGCGCGGTGTGCAGGGCGGCAGTGCCGGAGGTAACCATCACCACGTGCCTTGCTCCGAAGGCCTGCGCAACAGCCCGTTCAAACTCCTTGACCTTGCCGCCCGGCCCCATCAGATTACCCGAATCAATGACTTCTTTGAGCTGGGCGAGCTCGTCGTCGCCGTACTTGTTGGGCTGGTTGTACGGGGTTGGCTTCGCCTTGGGGCCTCCGTGGGTTGCCAGGTCGCTCATCGGCTCCCGCTCCTATCCAGATGCGGCTCGGCCCTGCCATGTAACCGTTGGCCTGCGTGATTCGAACGTAGTAGAAGCCGCCGGTGAACTCGACGGCCGAGGACAGCGACGCGTGCGATCCGTAGCATCAGCGCATGGTACGCCGAGCCAGATCGCCGTCAAGAAATCAGTATGGTGTCCCCCGATTTCGATCAGCAGCCGGGGGACCTCCCCAACAGCCGGCTGCGCACCGTGGGGAAAAGCCCACACCAGTCTTGCGGAGCGACCCAGCCAACGGCAACCATCTTCCGGCCACAAGGTTTTTTCTCAAAATGTTTTACGTCTTTCCGCAGCGCGGAACCGACCCAGCAGGCTCGCCGTGGCACGCGATCTGCCACCTCCCTGAGTGGGGGACGAGCTGGGGAATCCAGTTTCAGCCCCGGCCGGATGCAAGCCGACGTAGTGAGCACACGGTGCGCGGATGCTGGCTGTGCGACGGGCTGATCTGTTCTCGACTGACCCCGCAGGACGAAGTCGAGACACCGAAGGAGCGTCGCGATGAGGCGATTGTTCTACAGGTTGACGTTGCTGTTGATCGGATCGGTCTTGCCGATCGTGGCCGGGTGCAAGTTGATGGACATCCTGTACCCCATCAAGACGCTGTACGGCGTCGAGATGCCCTGATCTTAGGATCCGTCCGCACGTGAGGGTCGCGCCCAGTCCGAGGACGCCCGACAAGGCGTGACCCATTGCGACCAGACCCGAGCGGATGCATGATGGTGTCGCGGGACTGGGGCTGAGGAGATCGTTGCCATGAAGCGTCTGTTCTGCCGGGCCATGCTGCTCGCGTTGGGGGTCTACGGGGTCTGTCTCGGGTCCCCGATGGCCGACTACAACGAGCTTCAGGCCGGTTCGGCTCGTGAGTTCTGCGCGCGCATCCTCGGATAGCACGCGGATGGCCGCGTCCTGGAGGTAGGCACATGGGGACCTCGAGTGTGTGCGACGCCCGTCCGGAGACCCCGCCGGTGTGGACCCGGCCGTCGTTCCGTGAGCGGCTGGTGCTGGACCTGACCCGACTCTACCGAAAGACGCAGGCGGCCCTCCACGATCTGACCTACCTGTTTTGGGAGTGCACGCTGAGGTGCAACCTGGCCTGCCGACACTGCGGCAGCGATTGCCACAGAGACAGCGAGCTGAGGGACATGCCGGCCGAGGACTTCCTGCGGGTTCTCGATCGCGTCGCGGAGGCCTACAATCCGGCCAAGACGTTGGTGGTCCTCACGGGAGGCGAGCCGCTGCTCAGGGCCGATCTGGAGCAGTGCGGCGCCGAGTTCAGCAAACGGGGCTTCCCCTGGGGGCTCGTCACCAACGGATACGCCCTGACCGAGGCGAAATTCGAGGCGTTGATGGGCACCGGCCTGCGGTCCCTGTCGATCAGCGTGGACGGCCTGGCCGAGAGCCACAACTGGTTGCGGGGACGGGAGACTTCGTTCGAGCGGGCCATCAACGCGGTCGCGGTGGCCGCCCGGCAGGAGGGCCTGGTCTTCGATGTCATCACGTGCGTCAACCAGAAGAACTTCGGTGAGCTCGACGACGTCAAGCGGCTGCTGATCGACAAGGGCGTCAAGCGATGGCGGGTCGGGACCATCTTCCCCAAGGGGCGGGCCGAGGACGATCCGCTGCTGGACGTGACCGACGAGCAGTTCGGGGCCATGATGGAATTCATCAAGCAGACCCGCGAGGAGGGCGTTATCTCGGCCAGCTACGGCTGCGAGGGGTTTCTGGGGCCATACGAACGCAAGGCCCGCGACGGGATCTTCTTCTGTTGGGCGGGTATCCACGTTGGGTCGGTCCTGGCGGATGGCTCGATATCGGCCTGCCCCAGTCTTCGGGGCGACTACATCCAGGGCAACATCTACAAGGACGACTTCATCGACGTCTGGAAGAACCGGTTCTCGGTCATGCGCGACCGGCGGTGGACCCGAACCGGCATCTGCGAGACCTGCGACGCCTACCGGTGGTGTGAGGGGAATGGGCTGCACCTCCGTGACGAGAAGACCGGCAAGCTCCTGCGCTGTCATCTCAAGATGCTGGAGGGCGCGTCGGGCTGATCAGTACGACAGCGCGTACAAGATGATGTTGAAGGCCACGCGTTTCGAATCGGCCTCCGTGTAACCTCGGCAGTGATAGCACTTGTGGCCTTCCAGGCCGCAGCCGATCCCGTACGGCGTGTAGATCACCGCCGTACGACCGCCCAGGTCCACACCCTCCAAAGCCGGGCGGGTCAGGTCGGGTTTCTCGCGTTGCACCGCAGGCCGGTAGGTCACGCGGGAGATGTCGTACCCGATCTTCCCCGACAAGATCGGATGGTCGTCCGTCAGGGGCTTGAGCGCCCCGGGCCCGCAGACGTCTACCATCAGCTGACGGAATGATTTGTCGAAGCCCTTTCGGCCGCAACAGGCCTCTCCCAACAGGAACCCGCCGCGTTTCAGGAACCGCTGGAGATTGTCGCGCTGGGCCTGGGTCAGCGTGAACTCGTAGTGCCCGACCATGTAGATGATTGGGTGTTCGAACAACGTGGGCTGCTCGAGCCGGATCGGTGCGGCCTGGGTGACCACGTCGACGTTGGCCCGTTCGTTGAGCATCGTCGCGAGGTTGGGGATGACGTGCGGATCGGGCCGCCAGTCGCCGTTGTGGACCACCTGCCCGATCTGCACGCCGCCGCGAACCACACGGACCCTTCTTGGCTTGTCGTCGGGCACGTGCACGACGGCCAGCCGATCGCTCAGCGGATCGCCGCCGGTCGCGTAGGCGGCGATGTTGGCGCCCATCTTGAACGCCCGCTCGCTCAGCACGGGTATGTTGCCCTGCTCCCACAGGCACGACAGATCGCGCGGACTGAACAGGATGCTGGTCCGGCAGCCGAGGTTGATACCCTCCAGTTCGTAGTGATCGGCGTCGAGCTTGTACATGCTGTGGTAGACGGGGTGGTCACGCTCGAGAGGTTGGAGAGGGAACTCACCGAAGTTCTCCTCGGCGAACCGCCTCATGCCGGTCACGAACGGCTTCGCGCCGCAGCAGGCCTCCGCCAGAAGCGTCCCGCCCAACTCGGCGAACCGTCGCAGTTTCTTGCTTTGCTCCTCGTTGAACTTGGGAAATCGGTGTCCGTTGAAGTACAGAATGGGCGCTTCCAGCCACTTCTCGATCGGCTCGTCGAGGTCGACCACCTGCCAGGTCACCGGTTGGCCGAGTTTGTCCCCGATCCAAGCGGTCAGGTTGGCGGCGTCGTTGCGATCGGGACGCCAGTCGTTGCTTCGGCACCATCTCAGCTTGTTGATCAGGATGCTGCGATGCCCCTTGCCCAGAAACAGCAGGGCGAAGGCGGTTTCGTGGACGGCCTTCTTCCACGATCCGTCAGGTTCCTGGTGCTTGACCAGGTACGCGGCGCCCTCGCGGTACCAGTCGTGTTGGCCGAACCGAGAGAACCCCGTCAGCATGCCCACGCGTTCCAGGCCGTACAGATAGTAGAGGTGCCACCCGCGATGCCCCGGGTTGGACCGGACCGTGAAGTTCCGCGTCAGCCACGCCAGCCCCCCGGCGATCGGAGCGTTCTGGGCGTACTGGCCGCAGTGCGGCGCCCTGCCGTCCTTGGTGAAGCCGCGTTCGCGACGCGTCGCCAGGCTGTTACCGACGATGTAGAGGCTGGCCACGCCAGCGGCCGTCATGCTGCCGGTGGGACTGGTCTTCGATCGCGTGCTGTATCCCCACGCCCCGTCGCGGTGTTGTGTCGTCACCCACTGTTTCTCGGCCAGCCGCCAGACCCTCTGAGGCACCTTCGCGCCGGCCTGTCTGGCCTCATGCAGCCCGAGCAGCGCGAACTGGGTGTTTGAGTGATCGCCCGATCCGCCGTGTCTCTCGTGATAGGTCCACGCTCCGTTGCTCAGTTGGCTCTTGATCAAGACGTCGGCGGCCCGTTGGATCTCGGCCGCGTAGCCCACAGGATCGGCCAGCGCGAGGGCCATGATCTTCAAAGCGATGACGTAGGTGAAGCGATCGGGCTGGTGCTCGATGGCCGCCAGCCCCTGACGGATGGCCGGGTCGTCGGCGGGCACCCCGGCGCTGAGCATGGCCACCAGACACAGGACGGTCGTCCCGTTGGGCAGGCCGTACCTGGGCCAGTTCCCGTCCCCTTGTTGCCGGCTGCGCAGATAGTTCGCCCCCCGCTGGATCGCCCGCTTGACCTGCGTGCCGGTGACCCGCTGGGCCGACGCACGGGGCAAGCCGGCGCCTGCCGAGACGACCACCACCAGGAGGCCACACAGGGATCGCGATGCCACGGTTCGGCGTATCGCCATTTCTCTCATCATACCGCCCGTGTTCCGCCGCGACGAGGCGCCGACAACGGACATAGTTGCTGCAGAACGGGGTTGTCTGGTGACTGGTCTGTGGTCTAGAATGCCGTAGAAGCGAGGGAACATATCTTGGCGACGAACGACGTTTCCTGTAGAGAAAGGTTTATGAGATCCCCGAGTTTGCCTAGGCGACCCCGATCGGGGTTCACGCTGATCGAGCTGCTGGTTGTGGTCGCCATCATTGCGTTGCTGATCTCGATTCTGCTGCCGTCGTTGTCGAGGGCGCGGGCCCAGGCGCGGGCGGTGCTGTGCGGATCGAGAATCGCCCAGCTCGGCAAGGCCATGTTGGCCTACGCGGAAGACTACGACGAGTATCCGCCGTTCATGGGATCCGCGGCCGAGGGGGACCTAGGCCCCCGAGACCCGGCCGAGAACTGGATCTTCCAGCTCCCCACGGGCTGGTCCCAGGAAGATTGCGACAACAACTTCTATCTGGCTCGCCAGGAAGACTGGCCTGAAGAGGTGGTCGTCCCCCAGAGCGGGACGCTGTTCAAGTACACCCGGTTCGAGAATCTCTATCTCTGTCCCGACTTCGAGCGCGTTCCGGACCCGGCCAAGACGCAGAACGTATTCAACTACACCCGCATGGAGCAGGGCAGGCGGTTTCGGATCCCCGGAGACGTCGGCCAGCCGGCCCTCCCGCCCTGGACGGGGTACACGGGCGAGGGCGGGTGGGATGGCGGCGACCTGGGCATCGCGCTCGGCGACTTCGAGGGACCGATCTTGCGGGTGAGCGCCATCTACGCGCCGTCCAATCTGCCAATGATCGGCGACGAGCAATGGGACCGGCACGTGGCCAACCCGCAGAACCAGCCCTGGCACTGGCTTGATACCGACCCGATGTTCTGCGCCGATGATGAGGTAGGCCGGTACCATGGAGCGAAGATCGACGACTGGGGGCACCACGACCCGAACAGGGCCATCAAGTCCGGGAGTATGTTCTACTACGATGGTCACGTAGACCAGCGCCGCGATCCACTTCCGTCGGACGACCCGACGGGGCGCGTCTACGGGTTGTTCGACTTCACTGTGATGATCGAGGTCATGCTGGAGGGCATCTTCGCCCAGCGTGGGTTGAAGCCGCCTGGGGCGTAGGACCGAACCGTCAGGGCGCCCTTGGCAGATGCCCAGCGTGGGGCGCATCACCTCTCCGCACGCCGAGAACGGTTGCCGCACTCGGGAACGACCGATAACCGGCCGTGGATTCGCACAGATGCCTGCGGGGTCTCAGGACGGGCCCCGATCGGGCCGATAACAGGGATAGCCCCGGCCCGTCCGCGTGGGCGGGTTGGCGTTGGAGACTGCGCGGGCCCTCGTGCACGGGCGCACCGTTGCACGTACCTGCCGCGTTGGTCTTTGGAGGTCCGATGACGCGACGAGAGTTCCTGGCCTTGCTCGGCGTGGGGGCGAGCGGCGCGCCCTGCGCGATGGCGGCCGACGCAACCCTCGTCCGGGAGAAGATGGCGAGGGCATCCGGCGCATCTGCCATTCCCCGCCGAGCCGCGTCCGGCACGCCGGCGGCGGTGACGCAGGAAAAGGCCGTCGTGGTTGAGGTCCAGTCGCCAAGGGTGATCATCGAACCGAGGATCCACGAACGACGGCTGGGCGAGATGATTGGCCAGGCGCTCCAACAGCTGACCGAGACGTCCACGGACGCCGATGCGTGGCACGCGATTCTCCAGGACGACGACGTGATCGGGTTGAAGTTCAACGGTTCGGGGGCCGCCGGTTTGGCCATCACCGAGCCGTTTGCCCGTCTCTTGGTCGCATCGCTCGGCCAGGCCGGCTGGGCACCGGAGAAGATCGTCCTGATCGAAGTGGGCCCGCGCCTCGTCAGGCAACTCAAGGTCCAGCCCAGGCGGACCGGTTGGCAGTCGGACAAGACGACGTTCGGCAGCGGGGTCGATCAGCTGGCCGCCGTGCTCGACCAGGTGACCGCGATCGTCAACGTGCCGTTCTTCAAGGCCAACCGCATCGCCGGCATGAGCGGCTGTCTCAAGAACCTCAGCCATGCGCTGGTCAGGCACCCCGCCCACTACCACGCCAACGCCAAGCCCGACCCCAAGCGGGGCGTGCTCGAGCCAGGCAGCCACTGTTCGCCCTACATCGCCGACATCGTGGCCTGCCCGCCCGTCCGCGACAAGCTTCGGCTTCACCTTGTCAACGCCCTCCGAACCGCTCGAGAGCCGAAGTTCAACCCGACCGGATCGGCCGTCGAGACGTACGGCGCGGTCCTGGCCGGCCGCGACCCGGTGGCCGTCGACATGGTCGGCCTGGAAATCCTCAATCAGCAGCGCATCTCACGTAACCAGCTGCCCCTCGCCAAGCCAGACGAGCCGCTCCCGCAACTCCGCGCGGCCGCCGAGGTCGGGCTCGGCATCTGGGACCCGGACTTCATCGATCATCTGACCGTTCGGGTGTAGGGATCCGAAGAGACCAGGGGGGTTCAGGGAAGGTCCTGCTGCGCCGGCTTGGTCTGCTCGACGGCCGGGACTGCCGTCTTGACGGTGATCACGACGGTCAGCAGTCGGGGCTGGGTTGCGAGCACGCGCTCAGACTGCTGTGCGGGGGCGGGTCTACCTTGCTGCCGGAGCATCCTCTGGACCGCGACCCCATCGCGCGGTCGGCTGGTGGGTCGTTGCGAACGTGCGGCCGCGACGCCAAGTGTCATAGCCGGTTTCGCCTGTCCCCGAGTGGTCGGTCGGGATCGGGCGGCCTGACCCGCCCTGAGTTGTTGCGCAGGGCCAACGCGCGCCGCGCGCTGCGTCTCGCCTGGCGTGGCAACGTATCCGAGGGTTCGTAGTCTTTCCTTGTCCTTGGTGAGGTCGGCTGCGGCCACTTTCCGTTGCGTGGTCATGCTGCTCGACGGCGCCTTTGCCATAGCAGGTCTAGAGGTCCGCCGTTCACGGGGAGCGGCGGGCTCGGTTGTGGCGTCCAGGTCATAGCCCGGCGGGCCCACCGGCTCAGCCAAAGCGGCCTGCTGACTGGCGGGGCCGCCCGGGGAGGTCTGGCCCCGGCTCCTTCCGAGCCACTCGCGTCGCGTCCGACCGCCTGGCCCCTTCGACGATCCCTTTCCGCCCTTCTCGGCAGGCCGGCCCCGCGCGATGGGCGTACGAGGCGCCTCCGCCTTCTTGCCACGTTGCGACAGGGCCAACGAGTCATCCGCCAGGGCGGCTCTCTCGCCGCCGCCACGTTTCTCCCGCTTCGGTGCCTCCGCCTTGCCCAGCGGCGCGGACGGCTTGGCACGGGGGGGCGCCTTTGCCATCGCCCGAGGGGGAGCGGCTTGTCCGGGACGGCCTTCGCCGACCGCGTCCGTCCGCAACGTCTGCGCGACCACGTTGGCCCTCTGCCACCCCTCAGCCCGGACCGCGGGCGTGGCCAGGGCGATCTTCACATCCTCTTGAAGGGATCGCCCCAGTTCATTGACCAGGGAGGCGACCTGCGCCGGCGTACCCCGCAGGAGGAACCTGTCGGCGGGTGGGCCCTCCACCTGCTTCTCGTCGGACTGGGGATGAGCCATGTAGAAGCTCGATGCGGCGCCTAGTTTCGCGGACCTCCCCAGCAGGCGGGCGTCCTGAATGGCGTTGCGGGCGAAGAAGGCCTGCAGCGCCCACGCGGTGCGCGCCTGCTTGTTCGAATCCCCCGTCGTGAGTACGAGTTGGACCGGCTCGCCGCTAAACGAATAGCTCGTCAACTCGTCGACCGTCGTCCCGGCCTGCAACCGATCGGCCATCAGACGCGTCGGCGGGCGCGCTTCTTCGCCGGCCCGAAACGGCCGGTGTGCCGTCGACGGGGCGGGTGATCGGACGGGTCCCTTGTCCACACGCGCCACGCGACTGTCGTTCGCCTTCCCCAATCGGTCAACAGGCTCTTCGGGGCCACCTTTGCCGAGGGGGCGTCCACCCCGCGCACGGGCTGGCGCTACCGGCTTGGCTTCACTACGAACGAGCCCCTCAGCCTCACCCAGGATTGGCTTGCGACCTGCTGCCCGGTCGGGTGCGGTTTTGGCCTTCGCGGGCGCGGGTCGCGCCTTGGCCGCGGGAGCCTTCGGTTTCTTGGGCTCGGGGGCGCCTTTGGCGAGGCGCGGGCCAGGCTTGCGCGGTTCGGGCGCCTTCTTCTGGTCGCTTGGTTTGTCGGCCGGCGCCGCTGCGGGGATCTTGGCAGCGACCACCTCCTTCAGGCTTTCCGCTTCCGGATCGGGTTCTGGCTTGGGGGCCGATGGCTTGCCGGCCCGTGGGGGCCCTTTCGACCCGGTCAGTCCGCGGACCTCCTTGTTCCCATTCCTTTTGGCCTTCTCGAGATCCTCTCGCTCGACCTCCTCGTCCTCCAGCTTGGGCCGAGCGTCGTCGGCGTCCGCCACTTGGACGGGATGCTGACGGGACTCCCACACCGCCTCGATCGCCAGATACCCGGCCAGCAGCGGCACGAGGATCACCGCGGCTGCAGCCACCAATCGACCGAGACTCAGCGCGCCGGGCGGCGTTGCGGGCGCGGAAGGCATCTCATCGGAGCCGGCAAAGAGCTGCTCACGCTCCAACCGACCGAGGATGGCCTCTCCCAGGTCCTCCGGGGCCTGCCCGCGCGGCAGCTTGCCCACCAGCGACGTGACCTGCCGGAGCTGCTCGAGCGCCTCGCGCGCCTCGGGCGATCGGGCCAGATGCTCGGCCACCTCCGACCGGGCCTCGTCGTCCAACTCCCCGTCGAGGTAGGCCGACAGCTGCTCTTCGAGTTGTCGTCGTTCGTCTTCGGTCATTCGTCCTGTCCGACCTTCTCGAGTACGTCTCGCAGCCGTTCCCGCAACGCCGTTCGTCCGCGATGGAGTCGCGACTTGACCGTTCCGGTCGGCACGTCGAGGATCGTGGCGATCTCGCCGTAGTCGAATCCCTCGATGTCTCGCAGGACCACGGCCGACCGGTACTCGTCATCCAACTCGTCGAGGGCCTTGGCCACCAGTGCCTGGGTCTCTCGGCTCAGCGCTTCCGACGCCGGGCCGGGCGGATCATCCTTGCTGACGCGTCGTCTCAATCCTGCTGCTTGCTGGTCGATGGGCATGGGGTTGCCCTCTTCGCCACCAAGATTGACGGTCCGCTGGGCCCGCCGACGGTACGAGATGGCCTGGTTTACCGCGATCCGAAACACCCACGTGTAGAACGTGCTCTTCTGCTCGAACCGCCCGATCGACTCCAGCGCCTTGCAGAACGCCTCTTGGGTCAGGTCGGCGGCGTCGTCCCGACTGCCGCTGATCCGCCAGCACGTGTTGTAGACCTTGTCCTGGTATTTGGCCACGAGCTGGCCGAACGCAGCCATGTCGCCTTGCTGGCACTGCTCGACCAACAGGGCATCTTCGAATTGGATGGCCGTCGCGGGCGCCGTCAATCGCTGGCCCTTTTGTGGATTGGACGGCCCGGGGCCCCAAAGGTTCCCGTCCGTCAGCGGGTTTTCGGCCTGGTTCAAAAAGGGGACAGGCGCCTCGCCGTCGTGTGGTTTTTTCTCAATGAACTGCGCGCATCGGGCTCGGAGCCAGTCCCCTTTCTGAACCAGGTCGGGTTTTCCATCGCCCCAGCCGCCCGACTCGACTATGCTAGTCGTTCCTGGAGGTTCCGTCCGACATTATAATCGCGACAACGCTTGTTGGAAGGCACGCCATGGCCGAATCCAAACGAACCGTTTATCGGTCCCCCCTGGTCGCCCGGAACGCCTCGCCCGAGATGGCCGAACTGTTCGGCGAGCGGACCAAGTACGTCATCCACCGTCGGCTGTGGTTGGCCCTGGCCGAGGCCCAGCGGCAGCTTGGCCTGCCCATCACCGACCGGCAGATCCGTCAGCTCCGCGCGAACGTCGAGAACATCGACTTCCCCGCCGCCGACCGCTACGAACGCCGCCTGCGGCACGAGACGATGGCGCACGTCCACGCCTACGGCGACGCCGCCCCGGCCGCTCGGGGTATCATCCACCTCGGTGCGACCAGTTGTTACGTCCTGGACAACACCGACCTGATCATCCTCCGCGAAGGGCTCCGGATCCTGTGCAACCGGCTGGCTGGCGTTATCGATCTGCTCGGCGGGTTCGCCAAGAAGCACCGCGCCCTTCCCTGCCTCGGCTTCACGCACTACCAGCCGGCCCAGATGACGACGGTCGGCAAGCGCGCGACGCTGTGGTGCTACGACTTCGTCCGCGACCTCGAGGCCCTCGAGCATCGCCTCGCGACGCTCCGCTTCCGCGGCGTCAAGGGCACGACCGGCACGCAGGCCAGCTTCCTGGCGCTCTTTGGCGGCAACCACGCCAAGGTCGAGCGGCTCGAGAAGCTGGTGTCCAGCAAGATGGGCTTCGACAGCGTCGAGCCCGTCACCGGCCAGACGTATTCCCGCAAGGTCGACGCACAGATCGTCTGCGACCTGGCCGGCATCGCCGCCAGCGTTCACAAGTTCTGCAACGACCTGCGACTGCTCGCCAACCTCAAGGAGATGGAAGAGCCGTTCGAGACGCAGCAGGTCGGTTCGTCGGCGATGGCCTACAAGCGCAATCCCATGCGGTGCGAGCGGGCCACGGCGCTGTCTAGGTTCATCATCAGCCTGGCCAATTCGCCACTCGCCACGGCGGCCGAGCAATGGCTCGAGCGCACGCTCGACGATTCGGCCAATCGCCGGATCACGTTGCCCGAGGCCTTCCTCGCCGCCGACGGCATCCTGCTGATCGCCGCCAACGTCGCCGACGGCATGGTCGTTTACCCCAAGGTCATCGCCGCCCGCGTCGCCGCCGAACTGCCCTTCATGGCCACCGAGAACGTCTTGATGGCCGCCGTCGAGGCCGGCGGGGATCGTCAGGACCTCCATGAGCGCATCCGCCGTCACAGCCACGCCGCCGGTGCGGAGGTCAAGCAGCACGGCCGGCCCAATGACCTGATTGCCCGTCTCGCCGCCGACCCCGCCTTCGCCAAGGTGAACGTCAAGAAGCTGCTCGATCCCCGCACCTTCGTCGGCAGGGCGCCCCAGCAGGTCGACGCCTTCGTTCGGGATCACGTCACCCCCATCCGCCGCCGCTACCGCCGCGCCCTCGGCGGCAAGGTCGAGCTGAAGGTCTAGCCCCGCATCTCCTGGGTGCCTCCACCATCAGAATGACGTACTGACGGCGGGATATTGCACGATCTTCACATAGGGACGCATCAGAGACGCGACTCGCATCAGAGACGCGACCTCCATCAGAGACGCGACCGTGAGGGAGCGTTCCCTCAGACCGATTGTGCATGGATCCGTCTGACTTGCACGGCGAATGACGCAAGCCGCGGTGGATCTGCTGTCGCGTCCGGGGTATGCAACCCGGGCACGCCAGCGTGACCGCTGGCGTGAACGCTCCCTGACGGTCGCGTCTCTGATGGGGCCGTCGGAGGTGTCAGGGACCCGAACGAGACGGATCGCCCGCTTCAGCGATGGAATCGAGGAGGCCGAAGCGGTAACATGGACAGTTGTCTGTCCGGCCAGGGCCACTGAGGGGAATGTCAGCCTATCCCTATCCCACCGGCAGGGCGCATACTGGGGGTACCCACATGAAGATTCTTCAGCGATATCCGAGCCGCCGGTCCGCTATCTTCAGTGGATGTCTGGCGAGCATCTCTACACTCATGCTCCTGCCGACGGTCGTGCAGGCGCAGGAGGGATCCCTGCTGGGTGCGGAGGCCGTCTATCAGGGCGCGGAGGCGTCAGACGCCTTTAGCGCCATTCACTACCTCGGCAGCGGACGCATCATCGCCGGGAAACGCTCGTCGCAGGCGTCCAACCGCTTCCTGCTCAGCGAAGACTATGGGGCAACGTGGGACGTCGTTGGTTGTCCAAGCTCGACTGGCGCTCACACGTACTTCTTCGGGCAGAACGGCGCGACGGTCTTCTCGGGCACGGGCGATACGGGCAGCGCCTGTCTGATGAAGAGTGCCGACACGGGTTCCACGTGGTCGGTTGCGCTGTCCTCTGCGCAGATTCGTAGCCTGATTGGCAGCGCGGACGTGAAGGCCGTGTTCAGCCCCGTCTATCTCGGATCCAATCGCTGGATGGTCAACATCAAGAGCTTCGACACCACCAACAAGGTCATCCTGTCCTCCGACAACGGCGCGACGTGGTCCGTGCCAAGTGCTCAGCCTGGACAAAGTGCATCGGCGTGGGCGCGTCAGATGATCCTGACCAGCGACAACGTCCTGCTGTGGCCGTCGGTGGTCACCGACAAGATGTACCTGTCGACCGATCAGGGGGCCAGTTGGTCTTCCGTCACCGTTCCTGGCGCGTCCCTCTTCCAGCCCCTCTGCGATGCCGGCAATGGGGTCTATCTGTGCGGGGACGCCCGCACGACGCCCAACACGCCCATCAGCCTCTACCGGAGCCTCGACCAGGGCCTGTCCTGGTCGGAGGTTGCCTCCGTCAATCTCCAGCGCCCCACCCTGACCTACTGGCGCGACGTGATCAAGGTCGGCAGCAGCCTGCTTGCGTCTGCCTGCTGTAAGGAAGGCACGAGCAATGAACGGTACATGCAGTTGTTCCTGTCCGAGGACGACGGAGCGACGTGGCTTTCGCTGGGGAATCCCTACATCGGTTCCTACGGCGGCATGCAGGCTATCTATCAGATGTGCGCCACCGAATCGGACGTCGTCTTCGCTGCATGTCAGCCCGACAGCACGATTCTGAAGTGGTCAATGCCGGTCAGGGGCGCGCTGAACGTCAGCGCCATCAACGGACCCTGGGGACATGTCGAGCTGGATCCGAATCTCCCTGAGTACTCACCGTATGCGCTGGTGACGCTGACGGCGGCGCCCAATCCGGAGCGTGACTTTGGACACTGGGAAATCTACGACCCCAACTTCCCGGGCGACGTCAACCATGCGCAAATCGACGCCAACACGGTCGTCACCATCGTCATAAACGCTGATCGCCAGATCACCGCCGTCTTCAAGTGCGGCGACGGCCTGAGAGGCCATTTCATTGCCCTGTTGCTCATCGGGATCACCGGCTGCGGGTTCGTGTTGCGCCGGATGCGACTGCGAGTGAGCTGACTTCGAAGACGCGACATCGGGTCCGCGTCGAACGACGGTCCATCAGGGGGGATCGCCTACGGGCGCGGTTCGGACGGGCAGGGACTGGCGTCCTTTTGGAATATGGAGCGCGATGACGGGCGCCAGACCCTCCGCAGGATCAGGTGAAACGACGGGATCAGCAGCGGGCGGACGATGAACGTATCGATCAGGATGCCGGCGCACATGGCGAATCCGAGCTGCTCCATGAGCTTCAGGCCGCTGGCCATCAGCGAGCCCAGCGTCGCCGCCATGATCACGCCGCAGCTGCTGATGATCGAGCCGGTCCGAACGACGGCGCGCTCGGCCGCCTCCGCATCGCTGAAGTACCGACCCTCCTGGAACAGCCGACTGACCAGGAAGATGTTGTAGTCCTGCCCGACGGCCACGATGATGACGAACAGGAACAGCTTGGCCTTCCAGTCGACGCCGTCCTGCCCGAGCAGCCCCACGAATACCCATTCGCAGATGCCCAGCGTGGCCAGGTAGGTCATCAGCGTGGCGGCCAGCATGAAGATCGACAACGGCAGGTCGCGGATGAGCAGGACGACGATGAGCAGGATCACGGCCACCACCAGGACGGTCACGCGTTTGTGGTCGGCCGTGCTGTAGTCGCGGATGTCGATCATGTACGGCGTCAGCCCGCAGGCCAGGATCTCGGCCCCGTCGCCCAGCTTTGCCTTGGCCGTCTTGGCAGACTGACTGCGAGCCTTGTCCACGGCCGCAAAAGCGCCTTCGACGAAGGGCTGATACTTCGTGACGAACTCGAATCGTATTGAGGGCGGATCGGGGGCCAGGTACTCGGCGCCGACCTCGTCGGGGGCAAGCAGCGTCAACACCCGGCCCTGATCCCGCAGCCGCTTCTCCAACCCGAGCGGTTCGGTCAGGCTACGTACGTCTGTCATCCCGTCGATGGCGGCCAAGTCGGTGGTCAGTCGGTGGCTGAATTCCTTGGCGAGCTTCGCGTCCGTCAGACGAGGATGCTTGACGACCAGCGTGGTCGCGAACGCCCCGCCCGGCGGGAAATGGTCCTGGGCGATGTCTGCTCCGCGTGTGGAGCTGCATCCAGGCGGCAGCTCGGCGATGGTGTCGTACCGGAACTCCATGCGCAGGGCCGTCCAGATGGGAAACCCCATCAGCACAAGCCCCACGACCAGCACGCGCCCGGGTCGGGACACGACCATCGCGCCCAAGCGGGGCCAGATCTGACGTTGGCCGATGACGCCCCGGCCGGTCATTCGACCCGGCCAGAACAGCCGATCGCCCATCACCACCGCCAGCGCGGGTGCGAGGGTCAGCGACGCCGCGAGCGCCAACGTGAGTACCAGGCCCAACACCTTGCCGGCGTTGTGGCTGAGGACGAAGTCCGCCGCGATCATCATCGCCAGCCCGAAGATGATCGTGCCTGCGCTGGCGGCGATGGCGGGCCCGACGGCTTCCATCGTGTGCCGGACGGCCGTCACGGGGTCGACCTTGGCCAGCCACTCCTCGCGATACCGGGAGATCCAGAACAGCGCGTAGTCCGTGCCCGCGCCGAACAGCAGGACGACCGTGAACATCTTCTCGATCGACGAGACGGCCCACCCGGCCTGGGCCAGCAGGCTGAGCACCTGGAACGCGCCGAATACGCTCAATCCGATCGACACCAGCGGGACCATCGCCCCCAGCGGCGCGCGGTACACGAGGGCCAGGATCAACATCACCGCGACGACCGTGACCCACATCGTCCGTTCCAGGGCGATCTTGGCGATCGTGCTGTAGTCCCGGCCCACGCCGGCCGAACCCGTCAGCTCCACCGTCAACCCGTCCGGTCGGTCCTGCTGGGCGAGCCGCTCGATCGCCTCGACGGCCAGCTTGGCCCGCATCGTGACGAAGTTCACCGGGAAGTTGATGATGATCAGGCCGACCTGCTTGTCGCGGCTGATCAGCTTGCCCTTCAAGTACTGTTGCAGATCGGGCGAGCGGATCTGCCACGCGTACTTCTCACCCGCCTCGGCTACCTGGCGTTCGTTCTCTTCGACGATCGCTTCGGCCAGTCGGCGCATGTACTCCCGATCGAGCTGGGTCAGGCTGGATGAGCGGTAGCACACGACGACAACTTGGCTTCGCGCCGCCGCGTGCGGGAACACCTTGAGCAGGAAGTCAAACGCCTGGTTGTTGGGCGCCTTGGGGGGCAGGAGGCTGTCCGGCTCGCTTTGGATCAGCTCGCCGGGTGGCGGGGTGCAGATGCGCAAGAACACGATGAAGGCAACCCATCCGATGATCCAGCGGATCGGGTGCCTGGCGATGGAAGCTCCTAAGCGGCCGAACATGCAACGATATGCTAATGACTGTCGATTCGTCGGTCAAAGCGCAGGGCGGACGGGCAAAAAAACGCGACGGCCTTCCAGCAGGTCAGCCGTCGCACTCCCACCGCGCCAAATTGTACCGAGTTTCCCTCTCCGGACCCGCCCTAGCCCTGCGTGGCCAGGACCTTCACCAGCCCGATCAGGCCTCGTACCGCCAAGGAGACCATCAGCAGGAACAGCAGGACCCCCACCGAAAAGCTGAGAACCGCCCACCCTCCCTGGACCGCTGCCACGGCGCTGTCGGTCGCGGATCCGACGACGGCCACCAGGATGCCCACCAGCACGATCGCTCCCAGCGAGCCGCGAAGGTTGCCCGGCAAGGGCGACATCCGGACCGTCAGGCAGATCACGAGATACAAGAACGCGATCGTCTTCCAGTAGATCAGGTTCGTGTTGAGCATGGCGTCGACCATGCCCTCCACGAGGGTGATCGTGTCTCGAAGCAGGGCCCAGAAGGCCGCCAGCGACGTCGGCAGCGTCTGGGCCACCGACTGGTTCGCCATGCCGCCGACGATATCTCCGCCCAACATCGTGGTGGCCAGGTAGACGCCGGTCGCACAGGCCACCAGCGGCAGCATCGCCACCAGGATCGGACCCACAATGGGGATCCTCGGCTGGGCCTGCTGGTCCGTCTCCGGTTCGCCCGCCTCGTCGTCTTTCATCAGCGTCGTGTTGTTGACCGTGCTGCCGCTGATCAGCAGCCCCACGACCCGTCCCAGTTGGGCCAGCAGCGTGCCCGGCAGGAGGATCGAGTTCACCACGCGCGGCTTGACCATGCCCGACCACAGCTGATGGACCCCCCAGGCCACAAACATGATCACCAGCAACCAAAAGGTCATGCACGCGTAAAGCATCGCCGCCTCCCGGCCACGTCATTCACAGGGAATGCCCGACCTCGCTCTGCTACTGGTTATCGGTCGTGGGTGGCGATTGGGTTGAGGCGAAACGATCCGTCCGGTCCTTGATATGGGGCCCCGGTCGGGCATAGTAATAGTGGGGAGGCGGCTCGCGGGCGCGGGGGACACACCGGCCGATCACCTCGGGCTCATGTTGGAGGACCTGATGGCAGGGGAATTCCCGGGGGACAATCCCAAGGCGCATCCGATCGCGAACACCGTTGTCGGCATGCTCGCACTCTTCGCGGGGACGCACTGGGGGGGGCGTGAAGCCCCGGCCGCCCCGGTCGTCCTGTCAGACGTGCCGGCCTATCGGTGGTACCACGGCTGCGGCCCGACGGCGGCAGCGGCCGTCTTGGGCTACTGGGACCTGCAGGGGTACGCCAACCTGTTTGACGCCAGCGGCGAAGACCTCTACTGGACCGACAACGTCAAGGACCAGATCTCCAGCCCCGAACACAACGCCAAGTACGATCAAGAAGACGACGCCAACCTGCCCGTCCCGCCGATGACCAGCATCGCCGACTGGTTCGGGACCTCGGTCGACCCCCTCGACTACGGCTGGAGCTACCTGTCCTACGCCGACGACGCCTTCATCGGCTACGCCGACTACCGCGGGTACGCGTTCGATTCGTGGTACGAGTCACTCGGGTCCGGCCTGTTCACCTGGGAGGAACTCATGGCCGAGATCGACGCCGGCCGGCCTATGATGTTCCTGGTCGACGCCGACGGCAACGGCGGGACCGACCACTTCGTGCCCGTGCTCGGCTACGACGACCGCGGCGACGAGGGCCTATGGTACGGCGTCTACACCGTCAGCATCTTCGGGGAGCTCGAGAACGTTGCCTGGAAGCAATTCCGCCCCATGAGCGCCGACTACAAGTGGGGCGTTGGGCACGGCATCTTCGTCCACCCCGTTCCGGAGCCCGCCGGTCTGGTCCTCATCGCCCTGGGCATGATCGTCTTTCGACGCCCACGGCGCGGTGCCGGGTTCTGATCCCAGGCGCGATCGTGCCCTCGGCAGGGGTTCCCAAGTGCACACAGGGGTTGTGTCTGTGGTGAACGTCGTTTAGCGGGGCCGCGTGCGGCCCCTTCCCCGTCGCACGCGGCGGGGCCAAGCAAGGTATGCCAGACAGGCGGGCGCGCGGTGCGGAGCGTCTGACGCGGTCCGTTTGCCGACAGCATCTGCGAATTCCCCGTTGCAGAATCGAGGGCGAAGCGCTATGAATGGAGGAACATAGACCTGGGAGGATCCCCCATGAGCACGTCTCGGAATCCACGGGGAATGAATCGGCGCGGGTTCATCAGGACTGCCGGTGCTGCCCTGGCCGCCCCCGCCCTCGGACTCGGGCCTCGTGTCGCCCAAGGAGCGAAGCCTGGCATGCAACGACCCAACATCCTGTACCTCATGTCGGACCAGCATCGCGGCGATTGCCTGGGCTGCGATGGGAACGCGGTGATCCGAACTCCGAATCTGGACCGCATCGCGCGAGAGGGCGCCCGCTTCTCGGCCAGCTACACCTCCACGCCGTCCTGCACGCCCGCCCGAAGTGCCTTGTTGACGGGCCTGTCGCCATGGCATCACGGTATGCTCGGCTACGGTCGGGTCTCCAACCGGTATCCGATCAAGCTGCCGCAGGCCCTCCGCGACGCCGGCTACTACACCTTCGGCATCGGCAAGATGCACTGGTTCCCGCAGAAGACGCTGAACGGTTTCTGCGGCACGCTCGTCGACGAGTCCGGACGCAGGGAGACCAAGGACTTCATCAGCGACTACCACCGATGGTTCGAGAAGCAGGCCCCCGGCAAGGACCCCGGCGCGACCGGCATCGGGTGGAACGACTACCGCGCCCGGACCTACGCGCTGCCCGAGGAGCTGCATCCCACCTACTGGACGGGCCAGATGGCCGTCGACTTCCTCAGCAAGTACGACCGCGCCGAGCCGTTCCTGCTCAAGGTCTCCTTCGCCCGTCCCCACAGCCCCTACGATCCCCCGAAGCGGTTCATGGAGATGTATACCGAAGACGACCTGCCCGCCCCCCACGTCGGCAGGTGGGCCGACCGGCACGCCGCCGTCGAGCTGCCCTTCAAGGACACGCTGTGGCACGGCAATCTGGGGCCGGATCAGGTCCGACGTTCCCGCCGGGGGTACTATGGGTCGGTCAGCTTCATCGACGAGCAGGTCGGCCGGATCCTCCGGACCCTCGAACAGCGCGGCATGCTGGACAACACGTTCGTCATCTTTCTGGCCGATCACGGCGACATGACCGGCGATCACCACATGTGGCGCAAGACGTACGCGTATGAGGCGTCGGCCCGCGTCCCCTTCCTGATCCGCTGGCCCAAGGCGATGGGCGGGGACGATCGACGCGGCAGGACGATCACGCAACCGATCGAGTTGCGCGACGTGTTGCCGACCTTCCTCGACGTGGCGGGCGGACCGATTCCCCAGCACCTGCACGGCAAGAGCGTGCTGCCGCTCCTCCGCGGCCAGACCGACGGATGGCGCGAGTTTATCGATCTGGAGCACGACGTCTGCTACAGCCCACGGAACCATTGGACCGCCGTGACCGACGGGCGGCGGAAGTACATCTTCCATGCTTTCGACGGCAGCGAGCAGCTCTTCAACCTGGACGACGACCCCGGCGAGATCCACGACCTTGCGCCCGATCCGGCGCACGCAACCGAGCTTCGGGAATGGCGTCAGCGAATGGTCGAGCACCTCTCCGAGCGGGGCGAGGCGTTTGTCAGGAACGGCAAGCTCGTCAAGCGTCCGAAGCGGATGCTCTACTCGCCGAACTTCCCGGGGGCTGAGGGCCTGAAGCGGAAGCGGGACAGAAGGGGATAGGGATTAGGGGTCAGGGGCTCGGGTCGTGGGTCCTACGTCGTACGCCGACCCCCAGACCCTAAACCTTAATCCCTACCCCCGACGCCGATCCGTTCACTGGCGTTGGTCGATCGGTACGTACTCCAAGTCGACGGCGCCCGTGTACTCGGCCCGAGGGCGGATCAGCCGGTTGTCGCCCCATTGCTCGAGGATGTGGGCCGTCCACCCAACCACGCGGCTGCAGGCGAACATCGGCGTGAACAATTCGGGGGGAATGCCCATCCGCCGGTAGCAGATGCCCGAATAGAAATCCACGTTGGGGAAGACCTTGGTGTTGGCCCGCATCGCCTTGTTGATGGCCTCGGCGATGTCGAGGTGGCGGTGGTCGTCGTACTCGTCAGCGAGTCGTTCCGCCCACCGCCTCAAGATCGTGGCCCGGGGGTCCTCACACTTGTAGACGCGGTGGCCGAAGCCCGGCACCTTCCGCTTCCGGTCCAGCGCATCCCGGACCCAGGCCTCTGCCCGTTCGGGTTGCCCGATCTCCTCCAGCATCGTCATCACGTCGAGTGCTGCGCCGCCGTGCAGCGGACCCTTGAGCGCCCCGATCGCACTGACCACCGAGCTGTAGATGTCGCTCATCGTGGCCGCCGTCACGCGGGCTGCAAACGTCGAGGCGTTCAGCTCGTGGTCGGCGTGGAGAATCAGCGCGATGTCCAGGACCTTCACGGCAAGTTCCGACGGCTCGCCGTCGTGCAGCGTCCGAAGGATGTTGTAGGCGATGCTCTGCCCGCGGATCGGCTGGACCGGCTCCAGCCCGTTGCGGAGCCGTTGGTGCGCCGTCATCAGCAGCGGAATCCGCGTCGTCAACCGGATGGCCTTGCGGAGGCAGGCATCCAGGTTGGTGTTGCCGCTGTCAGGGTCCCAGTGGCCCAGCGAGGAGACTCCGGTACGAAGCATCTCCATCGGCGTGGCGTGACGGGGAAACATCCGCAGGATCATGGCCGTCTCGCTGGGCAGCTTGATCGCACCGGTGAACATGTCCCGGAACGCCCGCAGCTCGGTCTGACCAGGAAGCCGACCGTACCACAGGAGGTAGGCCACCTCGGCGAAGCTACCATGCTCGGCCAAGTCTGATATATCGTAGCCGTAATAGTAGAGTCGTCCCTTCGTGCCCTCCACCTTGGAAATCGCGGATGTGCACGCCACCACGCCCGCCAGACCGGTGGCGGCGGGCTTGCTGCCGTCCGATGGGGTCGGGGGCGCTTCTGAAGTCGATGCCATGACAGTTCCTCCACCTGCCGGGGATCGGACTGGCCGACCCGGGCCTCGCTCGCACGAGGCGGCCCATGATCTTAACGGATTCGGCGGGGGAAGGAAACTGGCAAATGACTCCAATGCGACAGGCTACTCCACCGTCACCTCGGTCAAGACGATGGGCTCGACCGGCACGTCATCGAACACGAACTCTGGGTTCCACTCGGGGGCCTGTGAGTGCGTTTCGACCTGTGCCATGGCGTCGATCACGTCCATGCCCTCGACGACCCGCCCGAAGACGGCATATCCCGGCTGCTCGGGGCTGATATAGTCCAGATTCGTGTAGCCGAACTGTGCTTCCCCCTCGGCCGTGTTGTCGACCAGGTTGACGAAGAACTCCGACGTGGCCGAGTTCGGGTCGCTGGTCCGCGCATAGGCCACCCAGCTGCGGGCGTTGTACAACCCGTTGTTGGATTCCAGGACGATCGGATCATACCGGTACGTCTGCCCCAGGTCGGCCGTCCAACCGCCCCCCTGCGCAACGAAGTCCGGGATGATCCGGTGCATGATCAGTCCCGTGTAGAAGTCCAGGTTCACGTACATCATGAAGTTCGCCACGCCCACCGGGGCCACGTCAGGCCGGAGGAGAATGACGAATTCTCCCATCGTCGTGCCGAAACGCACGCGCGGCGCATCGACCAGGATGTCCACCGTGTCGGTCGCCGTCGCGGACGTCTCGTCGGTTACCGTCAGCTGGAACGTCAGCGTCTCGTCGCTCTCGACCAGCGGCGCGGTGAAGGTCGGCGAGGCCGCGTTGGCGTCCGACAGCTCGACGGCCTGCCCGGCCGTCTGGAGCCACGCGTACGTCATGTCGCCGGACCCGGCGTGGCCCGCGCCTTCGAGTGTTACCTCAAAGCCCGGCGTGGCCGTCTGATCATCGCCCGCTGAAGCCGTCAGCTCCGGGACGACCTGGATGTCGACGGCGTCCGTGACGCTGTAGTTCTCGGCGTCCGTGGCGGTCAGCTCGAACGTCAGGACCGTGCTCTCATCAACGTCCGGCGCGGTGAAGGTGGTCGAGAATGTGTTGGGATCTGCCAGGACGACGTTTGGTCCGGCCGTCTGCTCCCAGCGATAGGTTCGATCGCCCAGGCCGCCATACCCCCCGCCTTCCAACGCCACCTCGGTGCCCTCCAAAACGATCTGATCCTCGCCGGCATCGACGATGAGCTTGGCCGCTACGACGATTTGGACCTCATCGCTGTCGTTGGCGGCGGTTTCGTCGACGACGGTCAGAATGAAATTCAGGACCTCTGGGATGTCCGGCTCTGGAGCCGTGAATGTTGGCGAGGGGACGTTGGTGGCCGAGAGCTCGACGTCCGGGCCGCCCGTGAGCGGATGCTGCATCCAATGGTAGTAGACCTCACCCGTGCCGCCCTGATAAGAGCCGTTCAGGGTGACCACGCTGCCGGCGGCCACGCCCTGGTCCTCCCCCGCCAGCGCCACGAGGGGTTGAAAATCGATGACGACGGCGCGGACCTGGACCGTGACGGTGGCTGCGCTGCGCCCGCCGTTTCCGTCGTCGACGGTGAGCTGGAACGCGAGCGTGGTGTCGGCGTCGACCTGGGGGGCACGGAATATGGCCTTGGCCGTTCCCGCGTTGACGAGGCCATCTGCCAGTGGGGGACCCGAGAGCTGACGCCACTGATAGACGAGCGGATCGCCGTCTGGATCGCTGCTCCGCGAGCCGTCCAGTTCGACGGCCTCTTGTTCTTTGACGATCTGCGGATTGCCCGCGTCCGCTACCGGCTGCAGGTTCGTCGTCGGCAGGGGCTGCGTCAAATCGGGCATCGGAAAGCAGGCCGAGAATAGCCACAGACAGATTGTGCAGCAGATCAGCCCCCCAGTGCGATATCGCATATCCCCATTTCCTCCGGATGTGCGCCCTTCAAAAGCAATCGAATCGAAGACGGCGCGCCCGCATCTACCTATTCTATAACCGTTTGGGCTGGGGTCCAATCCCTCCAGGAATTGCCAGGGCCCATTCTGGGGCCGATTGCCCCCTGCCTGGGAGGGTCACTCGGGGCAGGATGACGTTCGTTCCCTTGGGGGGGTCAGTGTGTGCCGCCATGGGAGATGCCGGTCAGGGATGCCGGAAGCAGCTCGCCCTGCGGTGACGGGAGGGCCACGTCGGCCGGCGCCGTCTTGGACGCGGTGGGCGATTCGGTCCTCAGGAAGACCCGCCGGTACATTCGGCAGTACCCCGCGAGCGTGTGCTCCAGCGAGAACGACCAGCACGCGCGATGACGGGCTTCGTCCCCCATTTCTCGCCGCAGCGCCGGTTGGCTGATCAGCTCAGTCAGGATGGCGGCAAGCCCCGCCGGATCCCCTGGGCGGATGAGTCGGCCGTGTCGTCCATCGTCGATCAGTTCTGGATTGCCGCCGACGGCCGTCGCCACCACGGGTAGTCCGCTGGCCATCGCCTCCAAGATCGCGTTGTTCATTCCCTCGCGGCGGCTCGTCATGGCGAAGATGTCCATGCCGGCCAGGACCCGCTCGACATCGTCCCGCCAGCCGATGAAGCGCACGCGGCGAGCGACGCCGAGATCCCGTGCGAGCCGCGTCAGGGCCGCTCGATGTCGCCCGTCGCCAACGAGCACGAGTTGGCAGGCCGCCTTCGTGCGGTCGGTTAGCTTGGCCAACGCCCTGATGAGCGTGCCGTAGTCCTTGATCGGCTCGAGCCGACCGACGGACCCGATCACCAGGGCCTCGGGGTCCAGGTCGAGCTCCTGTCGGACGGCGCCGCGGTCCGTCGTCTGGCCATAGCGGCTGGCATCGACGCCGTTTGGGAGGACTTCGAACCGGCGAGCGTCCAAACCGGTCTCGGCGGCGAAGAGTTTGGCCGCGTGGGCCGATACGCTGCACAGGTGATCGGTCCATCGGGCGAGTCGCCGACAGGCCCAGGCCCGCGTCGGTCCTGTTGGCACGTTGCTGTCCCAACCGTGCAGTCCGAAGACCACCCGTCCCTGCCTGGCCAGCTTGGCTGCCAGGACCGTATCCGGCCAGGTGCTCCAGTTTCGAGCATGCAGGATGTCGGGCCGGTACCGGCGAATGATCCGCACCATCCGGAACGCCGTCCGCAAGTCGTGCCAGCCGGCGTGCATCTCGTGAACGCGAACCGACCGGTCCAGACAGGCCCGGAATCGCCCCGCGCCGTGCAGGCAGCAGATCTCGTGGTGAAACCGATCTCCCGACAGGCCGTTCACGACACGAACCACGCCCTTCTGAAGTCCCCCTGCTTCGAGGTCGGGCACGACGTGCAGGATGCGAATGGGTTCCGAGCCGACGCGCATGACGAGACACGCTCCCGGCAGAAGTATCGGAACCGGCGGCCGTGGGCGTTACTTATTCGACGCGGCGAATTGTGGGGGTTTCAATCTGAAAACGTCCGATAATATAGGCTGCGCCGACCTGATCTCCCCAGACGGTGCGCCTGGGCTTTGCGTGCCGGCCGTGACACCCATGGTCGAAGCGAAGGAGTCCGTTGGCCGGCCGGCCCCCCCATCCTACCGGGACTTTTGGCGAGCGTAGGAGTTTTCCCTTGACCCGTGAGGACGGCTTGCTACAGTTGACAATTCGCTGTGCCGGAGCACAGCCGGTTTCGGTAGCGATCACCGCCGGGCCGAAGCGATTGCGGGGGACACGTGGTCGAATCGACGAACGAGATGATGCTGGCGGCAACGGGCTACGGTCCGGTACTCATTCTGCTGTTGGTGGCCGCCGGTATGGCCGGATTCATCATCGTGGCATCGGCCCTGCTGGGCCCGCGTCGTCGCGGTCCGACCAAGCATATTCCTTACGAATCCGGAATCGATCCCACCGGGGACGCACGCGGGCGGTTCAACGTTCGGTTCTTCCTGGTAGCGCTGTTGTTTCTGCTGTTCGACGTGGAAGTGGTGTTCTTGTGGCCGTACGCGCCGCTGCTGTTTCGCTCCGGGGCGGGTGAGGCGGACGCGCTCGGGGTGACCAAGCTGTTCTTGTTGGTCGAGATGGCCATCTTCCTGGGCATCCTCGTGTTCGGCTACGTCTACGCCTGGCGTAAGGGGGCGTTCCAATGGGATTGAGCCAGGCGGACCGTACTCCCGCGCCCAACGCTGCCAGCCGTTTCCCGGACCGGGCGGCCGAGTCTCTGGCCTTCGCGGGCGAACCCGTCGTCGCCACGACCCGGCTGGACCGACTTGTCACGCTGATCCGCAAGTACGGGATCAACTGGGGCAGGAAGTACTCGCTGTGGCCGATGCCGTTCGGGACGGCCTGCTGCGCGATCGAGTTGATGGCGACGGCCGCCAGCCGGTTTGACGTCGCCCGGTTCGGCGCCGAGGCCATGCGGTTCACGCCCCGTCAGAGCGACGTGGTGATCTGTGCCGGGCGCGTCCCCATCAAGCTGATGCCCATCCTGCAGCGGATCTACATCCAGATGACCGAGCCGAAGTGGGTGATCTCGATGGGGGCATGTGCGTGCAGCGGCGGCGTGTTTGACACCTATGCCGTCGTGCAGGGCATCGATCAGTTCGTACCGGTGGACGTGTACGTGCCCGGATGTCCGCCGCGGCCGGAGCAGTTGTTGGAAGGAATCATGGCCATCCAGCGGATCGTCGAGCAGGAAGGCGTGACGCGAAGCGTCGACCGTCGGGGCCTGAGACTGACCGTGTGAGGACCGAAGTGTCGGATACCGACCCACAACCCGATTGGGCCGTCGCGGTGAAGCGACTGCAGAGCACGTTCGCCGACGTGGATTTCGCGCCGGCTGAGCTGGTCTGCGACGAGCGCAAGCAGCGCGGGCAGATCTGTGTCCGCGTGCCGGTCGAGCGGCTGCAGGAGGTCATGCAGTTTCTGCATGACGACTCGGAGTGCGGGTTCGACATGCTCGTTGACGTGACGTGCGTGGACTACCTGAACTACCCGGACGCGACGGACCGGTTCGGGATGACGTATTCGCTGCTGTCGGTGAGGCTCAACCAGCGGCTGTGGGTCAAGTGTTTCGTCAATGACCCGGATCCCGAGGTGCCGTCGCTGACGGCCATCTGGAAAGGCGCGGACTGGCCGGAACGCGAGGTGTACGACCTGTTCGGGATACGGTTCACGGGCCATCCGGATCTCCGCCGGATCATGACGTGGGAGGGGTTCGCCAGCCATCCGCTGCGGAAGGACTACCCCCTGCAGGGGCGCGGCGAGCGAGAGGACTACCCGGTCTACGACCGGACAAGTGCATAGAGAAGGACGATGTCGGCACAACCCGAGGTCCCGACAACCCAGTTGGTGCAGGACGAGCCCGGCGGCGACCGGTGGACGCTGAATTTCGGTCCGCAGCATCCGGCCACGCACGGGACCTTGCACCTGAAGCTGGAGCTGGACGGGGAGCGGATCGTCCGATGTGTCCCGGAAATCGGCTACCTACATTGCGGGTTCGAGAAGCTTGGCGAGCACCTGGATTACAACCAGTACGTCGTGGTCACGGACAGGATGAACTACCTGTCGCCGGCGGCCAACAACCTGGCGTGGCATCACGCCTGCGAAACGCTCTTCGGCATCGACCTGACGCCGAGGTGCAAGGTTCTACGAACGCTGTTTGCCGAGCTCGCCCGCATCCTTGACCATTTCCTGTCGGTGGGCGCCGCAGCGCTGGACTTGGGAGCGTTGACGGCGTTCGTCTACGGGTTTAACGAACGCGAGATCATCTACGATTTGTTCGAAGAAGCCTGCGGGGCGCGGTTCACCGTGAGCATCAGCCGGGTCGGTGGGGTGTTTAGGGACATCCCGCCCGAGTGGCCCGGCGCGGTGAAAGAGAACCTGCCCCGGCTGGCCAAGTGCATCGACGAGTTGGAGGGGCTGCTGGTCAGCAACCGGATCTTCATCGAGCGAACCAAAGGCGTCGGGGTGGTCGGGCACGACGACGCCATCGACTGGTCGCTGACGGGGCCGGCGGCCCGGGCCAGCGGGGTGAAGCGCGACCTGCGCAAGGACGAGCCGTACCTGTGCTTCGCGGAGAACTGGGACGGAAACGGGGCCTCGCCCGTGCCGTTCAAGGTGCCGATCGCGCAGGGCGGGGATTGCTACGCTAGGTTCCTCGTGCGGCTGGAGGAGATGCGGCAGAGCATCGAGATCATCCAGTTGCTGATCGACAACATCCCGCCGGGCGAGGTAAACGTGCTGCCGAACGAGAAGCTGCACCTGCCCGACAAGCGGGAGATCCACTTCTCGATCGAAGGGCTGATCCATCATTTCGAGATGGTGATGACCAACCGCGGGTTCACGCCGCCACTGGGCGAGGCCTACGGTGCGATGGAGGCGGCCAACGGCGAGTTGGGGTACTACATCGTCAGCGACGGCGGCCGATGTGCGTACCGGGCACGGTGCCGTCCGCCGAGTTTGATGAACTACCAGGCGTTCCCCATGATGATCGAGGGGCACCAGATCAGCGACATCGTGGCGGTCCTGGGCAGCATGAACATCATCGCCGGAGAGCTGGACCGATAGCGTGCCGGCCGCTGAGGCGATGACGAGACGACTGTAATGGCTTGGAAAGCAGCAGATCGACAGAAGGACCCGATTCCCGAAGACGCCGCGCCGGCGCTGAGCGACGAGGCGAAGGCGAAGATCCGCGGGTTCCTGGAGCGTTACGAAGACCGCCGCGGTGCGCTGATCCCCGCGTTGCACGTGGCGCAGGAATCGGCGGGACATCTGTCGGTGCAGGTGATGAAGGAAGTGGCCGAGTGCCTGGGCATCAATCCGGCGGACGTGCTCGACACGACGTCCTTCTACACGCACTTCTGGACGCACGCCCGCGGCGAGAAGGTGATCGTGGTGTGCCGGAGCATCACGTGCCAGATGATGGGCGGCGATCAGGTGCTGGAGGCGGTGAAGCAGGCGCTGGGCATCGACGAGCACGAGACGACGCCCGACGGGAAGTACAGCCTGATCACGGAGGAGTGTCTGGCCGGCTGCGATCACGCGCCGTGTATGCTGATCGGCGAGCGATTGCACGAACGGGTCAAGCCGGAGGACGTGCCGGCGATCCTGGCCGACGCGGACAACGACAAGATCGACGTCCCGCGCAGTTACCTGTATGACGGGGTCAAGCCGGGCGAGGGCTGATCGGCGTGGGGCGGCGTGCGAGCACGCCGCGTGTCGGTCGTGACGAGGTGAGTGGCGGCGTCGGTTGAGAGAGGAATGGCGAAGTTCCAGCCCATCCTGACGCGGAACTACGGCGTGCCGAACTCGCGGTCTCTGGCGGTCTATCGCGAGCGCGGGGGCTATCAGGCGCTGGCCAAGGCGCTGGAGATGGGCCGCGAGGCCGTCGCAGCGGAGGTCAAGAAGGCCGAGCTCCGCGGCCGAGGCGGTGCGGGGTTCCCTGCCGGCGTGAAGTGGGGGTTCCTACCGCCGGACCGCGAGGTGACCTACTTGTGCGTCAACAGCGATGAAGCCGAGCCGCCGACGTTTAAAGATCGCACGCTGATCGAGAATGATCCACACCAGCTCATCGAGGGAATCCTGATCACCGGGTACGCGACGCAGACCACGGTGGCCTACGTTTACATGCGGGCGGAGTTCCACAAGCAGTTTCATATCCTCCAGAAGGCCCTGGATGAGGCCTACAAGGCGGACCTCATCGGCCGCAAGATCATGGGGTCGGACTTCGCGATGGACGTCTACATCCATCGCGGGGCCGGGGCGTACGTATGCGGTGAGGAGACGGGCCTGATCGAATCGATCGAGGGCAAGCGGGGCTGGCCGCGGATCAAGCCGCCATTTCCGGCCGTCGCGGGGCTGTTCGGCAAACCAACGGTGATCAACAACGTCGAGACGGTCTGCTGTGTGAACCACATCGTCCTGGAAGGGGCCGATTGGTTCTGCAGCATCGGGCCGGAGGGCAGCAAGGGACCGAAGCTGTTTGCGGTCAGCGGACCGGTGCAGCGGCCCGGCGTCTACGAGGCGGCGATGGACATCACCGTTCGAGACCTGATCTACGGTGAGGACTTCGCCCAGGGCATGGTGGAGGGCGAGGAGCTACAGGGGGTGCTGCCGGGCGGGATCTCGATGGGGATTCTCCGGGCGGACGAGTTGGACTGCAAGTTGGACTTCGAGGACGTTCGCAAGTACGGCTTGCTGGGCCTGGGGACGGGTGCGGCGGTGGTGGTTCCGGCGCGGACGGATATCCGGACGGTGCTGCTGAACCTGGCGCGGTTCTATGCGCATGAATCGTGTGGACAGTGTACGCAATGTCGGGAAGGCACGGGCTGGATGGCGAAGATCGCCCAACGGATCGCTGACGGTGCCGGGCGGATCGAGGATCTAGACCTGCTGATCGACATCAGCAAGAACATGGGCATGATGCCAGGGTTGAACATCTGCGGGTTGAGCGATGGCGCGGGCTGGCCGATCCGCAGTGTCGTCGAGAAGTTCCGCAGCGAGTTGGAGGCCAAGATCAAGGCCCAGCCGGCCGGTGCGGCCGATCGGGCGTTGGCCGAGATTAACCCGGCCTACTACGCCGGAGCGGGCAAGGTTCGCGCGGAGTAGCCTTGGGCGAGCAGTTGGGACGTTGGGACGATGTCGACGATCATCATTGACGGCCGAGAAGTCGCATGCCGCGAAGGGATCAGCGTCCTGCAGGCTGCGCTCGATGCGGGGTTCAACATCCCCCACTACTGCTATCACCCGGGCCTGAGCATTGCGGCGTCGTGCCGGTTGTGCCTGATGGAAATCAAGATGCCGCACCCCAAGACGGGGGAGCTGGCGTGGTCTCCGAAGCTGACGCCGAGCTGTCAGATGCCCGTCAAGGACGGGATGGAAGTCCGGTTCGACAGCGACATGGTCAGGAACAACCAGCGGCACGTGATGGAGTATCTGCTGCTGAACCACCCGTTGGACTGCCCGGTGTGCGACCAGGCGGGCGAGTGTCTGCTGCAGGATTACGCGTTGCAGTTCGGGCACGCGACGTCGCGGATGGTGGACCCGAAACACAACAACCGCAAGAAGGACATTGGCCCGCACACGCTGTCGTATCAGGACCGGTGCATCATGTGCACGCGGTGTGTGCGGTTCTGCCGCGAGGTGGCGGGAACGGGCGAATTGTGTGTGGTGAACCGAGGCCACAAGAACGAGATCGACGTCTTCCCCGGCGTGCCATTGGTCAATAAGCTGCAAGGCAACGTGGTCGACGTTTGCCCGGTCGGCTCGATGCTGGACAAGAATTTCCTGATGACCCAGCGCGTGTGGTTCTTGAGCTCGGTCGAGAGCGTCTGCCCGATGTGCAGCCGGGGGTGCACGATCCGGATCGATCACAACCAGGGCAAGGTGTGGCGGATCAAGCCGCGGTTCAACCCGCACGTGAACGACTGGTGGATGTGCGATGACGGTCGGTTTTGCTGGCGCCAGATCTACGACGATCGGCGGCTGACGCAGGCGACGGTGAAACGCGGCGGGTCGAGCGCGCCGGTGGACTGGAAGGACGTACCGGGCATTGTCCGGAGCCATTTCGAACGGGCCGGTCAGGTCGACGGCGGCAAGCAGGTGGGGGTGGCGATGTCCCCGTTCATGGCCTGCGAGGAGGCGTGGCTGCTGGGGTCGTTCATCCGGGACGTGGCGCCCAACGCGATGTTCACCGTGATGCCGACGCCGACGGAGGGCGAGGACGAGGTGTTCCCGGTCGGTGCGACGCGCGAGCAGGCCAAGTTCATCATCAACGCCGAGAAGGCACCGAACCGAAAGGGCGTCGAGAAGATCGTCCTGGCTACGAGCGGGCGGCATGCGCCGTCCTTCGATGATTTCATCGCGGAGATCGGCAGCGGGCGGATCACGACGGCGTGGGTCGCCGCCGGTTCGCCCGAGCCCTGGACCGACAGCCAACTGATCAAGGCGGCGGAGCACCTGGAGGTCCTGGTGGTCCAGGACTACCTGCACGGGCTGCTGTCCGAGACGGCGCACGTCGTGTTGCCGATGTGCGCATGGGCGGAGCGGGAAGGATCGTTCATCAACGATCAGGGGCTGGTCCAACGATTCCAGCGGGCCGTGCTCCCGCCGGACGGACTGGTTCAGGACGGTCAGTACCTGTTCGAGCTGGCCGGCCATCGCGGCGTGTACAACGCCGGTCGCGTTCGGGAAATGATGGCTGAGGCGGGCATATCGGAGTTCGGCGCGATCTGTGAGGCGCCGGCCGCGCCCGCGCATGCGCATTAGGGTTTAAGGGCTAGGGTCTGGGGTCTGAAGCCTGAGGCCTGACGCCCGTGACGATGAGATGCTGGCGAACATCATTACGGACATCCTGACTGACGCGGATCTGGGGTTTCCGATCCTCCTGATGGCGGTGCTGATCGCCATCTTCATGACGATCGTGGCCTACTCGACGTTCTACGAGCGGAAGGTGGCGGCCTGGATCCAGGATCGGTACGGACCGAACCGCGCCGGGCCCAAGGGACTGCTGCAGCCGGTGGCGGACGGGCTGAAGTTCTTCGTCAAGGAGGATTTTCTGCCCGACCACGCGGACAAGGCGCTGTTCATCTTGGCGCCGGGGTTGGGGTTCGTGGTGGCGCTGCTGGGAATCGCGGTGATCCCGTGGGGCGGGGAGCTGGAGTGGTTCGGCAGCGACCGGATCCCGGTGCAGGTGGCCAGCATCGACATCGGGCTGGTGTATCTGCTGGCCGTGGGGGCGATGAGCGTCTACGCGGTGGCGCTCGGTGCGTGGGCGAGCAATAACAAGTACTCCTTTTACGGCGGCATGCGTGCGGCGGCCCAGACACTCAGCTACGAGGTGCCGCTCGGCTTGGCGATCCTGGTGGCGGTGCTGGCGTCGGGGGCGCTGCGGCTGGAAGACATCGTCGCGAGCCAGGTGGCGTCGACGTGGAACGTCTTCCTGCATCCGGTGGCGTTCCTGTTGATGTTCACCTGTGTGCTGGCCGAGACGAACCGCCTGCCGTTCGATCTGGTCGAGTGCGAGCAGGAGCTGGTCGGGGGGTTCCATACCGAGTACAGCTCGATGAAGTTCGCGCTGTTCTTCCTGGGTGAGTACGGCCACATGATCGTGAGCAGCGCGTTCATGGTGGCGCTGTTCCTGGGCGGGTGGCAGCCGGTGCCGTGGCTGGGGTGGCTGACGGAGTCGACGGCGTGGTGGGCCGTGATACTGCGGATCGGGATCTACTTCGGCAAGGTGGTGGTGTTTATCTTCATCTTCATGTGGATTCGTTGGACGCTGCCGCGGTTCCGATTCGACCAGCTGCTGCAATTGGCGTGGAAGGGGCTCGTGCCGGTGGGCTTGGCGTTGGTGGCGTGGGCGGGCGTGCTCGCTTACGCCGGAGGGACCGAGCCGCGGATGTTCGGGCCGCGAACCTACTGGGCGCCGGTGGGTGAGCTGCTGCTGCTGTTCTTCGGGATGATCCTGGTGCGGGCGGTCAGTCGACCGACGGGTCGCCAGGCGAACCTGCCGTCCGTGGCGGCTGCGAATTAGGGGTCGTGTGCTAGACATGGCCGACTGGAAAGACACGGACATCATCGAGATCAAAGAGCCCACGCTGGGGCCTGCGCAGATGATCTACCTGCCGGAGATCCTGGCGGGGATGAAGATCACGCTGAAGCACCTGTTCCGCAAGCGCAAGGGCCGTGACCGGTTCGTGTTGCAGTACCCCGAGGAGCGCCGGGAGGCGCCCGAGACGTACCAGCACGGCCAGAAGGCGGGCTTGAACCTGCGGAGCGACACGTATCGCGGGCTGCACCGGCTGAATCGCGACGAGAAGGGCAACGTGGCATGCGTGGCGTGCTTCATGTGCTCGACGGCGTGCCCGGCCAACTGCATCCACATCGAAGGCGGCGAGGCGCCGTGGGACTATCGCGAGAAGTACCCCGTGAAGTTCGAGATCGACGAACTGCGGTGCATCTACTGCGGGATGTGCGAGGAGGCCTGTCCCGTCAACGCGATCGAGCTGACGTACGAATATGACAAGGTCGGCAACAGCCGTGAGGAGATGGTGTTCGACAAGGAGGCGCTGTTGGCCGTCTACGATCGGACGAAAGGGCGCAAGCCCCGGCTGAATCCGCCGATTACGGGTTACGCGGATACCGGGCATCCGCAGGAGTAAGGGATAGGGTTCAGGGGTCAGGGATCGGGGTTTAGGGTTTGCAGGTCAGTCGTGTTGATCGAGCAACGAAGACTTAAGCCCTGACCCCTGAACCCTAAACCCTAGCTGAGAGTGAGCTGAGCTTGACGAGTTTCCTGGGCTATCTGTTGTTCTACCTGGTGCCGGTGATCGGCGGGATCGCCGTGTACCTGGCCATGCCCGGCGATCGTCGCGTGGGGCGGGTCGTTCCCGTGGTCCTGGGAGCGGTTGCGATCGGTGCGATGGTGGCGGTCCTGGCGAAGGGGCTGGGGCACAGCCAGGTGATGTTCTACGTGTTGGCGATCTTGTCGGTGATCGGGGCGGCCCGGGTCGTGACGCATCGCAAGCCGGTCTACTCGGCGGTCTACTTCTTGCTGCTGGTCGTGAGCGTGGCGGGAATCGCCCTGCTGACGGGGGCGGAGTATCTGGCGGCGGCGCTCGTGATCATCTACGCCGGTGCGATCCTGGTGACATATGTGTTCGTGATCATGCTCGCCCAGCAGGCGCGACCGCCGGCCTACGACACGCAGGCGCGGGAGCCGCTGTTTGCCGTCTTGGCCGGGTTCATTCTGATTGCCAGCCTGGCCGGTGTAATGGTGACCAGCCGGAGCATCTCGGCCATCGGGGGGACCCCTGCGGGCGGGGCCGTCGCGGACGAGCCCGCGCGGGCCGCGGTCAAGAGCTGGAGCAACACGCTGGCGTTGGGGACGGAGCTGATGACGAGCTACGCGGTGGCGTTCGAGGCCGCCGGCGTGCTCTTGTTGGTGGGCATCATCGGAGGAATCGCCCTGGCCACGCGACGGCTGGCCGGACCGTCGGACGAGACGTCCGGGGGGGGTGCATGATGATGGCCGACGCGACGATGCTGGTGACGATGAAATGGCACTGTATGGTGCTCGGCGCGGTCCTGTTCGGACTCGGGCTGGTGGGCTTCGTCACGCGTCGGAACCTGATCATCATGTTCCTGAGCACCGAAGTGATGCTGCAGGGCGTGCTGGTGAACCTGCTGGGCTTCAACCTTCTGCATCAGACGTTGAACGGCCAGTCGTTGGCGTTGTTCATCCTGGTCGTGGCGGCCGTCGAGGCGGCGGTCGGGTTGGGCATGGTGATCTTGCTGTTTCGGCTGCGCAGGTCGCTCGACAGCGAGGCCTGGCGGTCGATGAAGGGATGACGGTGTGATGTGAGCGCCGGCCTCGACGCCGGTGGTGGATGGAACGACACGTGCTCGCGAGTTGGCACTACTCCTGTTTGATCCCCTTGCTGCCGCTGCTGGGAACAGCGCTGGTGGGACTGCTGATCCGTGCGCTGGGCGGCCGGGCCCATTGGCCGGTGATCCTCGGCGTGGGCGGGGCGTTCATCGTCTCGCTGATTTTGGCGCTGAGCGGCCAGGCCCACGGCGACGAGCTGGTCCGCGAGATCTACCGCTGGATCCCGACGGGCGCGGGCGCCCTGGCCAGCAGTGCCGCCTGGTTCAACATCAACTTCCTGATCGACCCGCTGACGATCGTGATGCTGCTAACGGTGACGTGCGTCAGCACACTGGTAGTGATTTATTCGGTCGGCTACATGCGGGAGCACGATGGGCATCCGGAGCGGGGGTACGAGCGGTTCTTTGCGTTTATGGGCCTGTTCGTGTTTTCGATGTGCTCGCTGGTGCTGGCCGGGAACTTCCTGTTGCTGTACCTGGGCTGGGAGGCGGTCGGGCTGTGCAGTTACCTGCTGATCGGCTTCTACTACCAGAGACCGGCGGCGGCAGCGGCGGCCAAGAAGGCCTTCCTGGTCAACCGGATCGGCGACTTCGGCTTCGGGCTGGGCGTGCTGCTGATCTACTTCACGTTCGGGTCGCTGGACTACGGCACGGTGTTCGAGGCCGTCCGACTGGCGATGGAGAACAACGTCGCCAAGCTCACCGAGCTGGGCATCGCCAACCCCGAGCAGCTGGTCCATCAGCTGGAGCACACGAACCGCCTGACGTGGATCGCGTTGCTGCTGTTCTGCGGCGCGGTGGGCAAGAGTGCCCAGCTGCCGCTGTACGTCTGGCTGCCCGACGCCATGGAGGGCCCCTCGCCCGTCAGCGCGTTGATCCACGCCGCGACGATGGTAACCGCCGGCGTGTACATGGTCGCTCGGTGCGGCATCATCTTCGCTCATTCCGAGACGGCGATGACGGTCGTGGCCTGGACCGGCGGGCTGACGGCGATCTTCAGCGCGACGATCGCGCTGGCCCAGTACGACCTGAAACGGATCCTCGCCTACTCGACGGTGAGCCAGCTGGGGTACATGTTCCTGGCGTTGGGCGTGGATGCGCCGGCGGCGGCCATCTTCCACCTGCACACGCACGCGTTCTTCAAGGGGTTGCTGTTCCTCGCCGCGGGCAGCGTGATGCACGCGATGGCGGGCGTGATCGACGTCCGCAAGATGGGCGGGCTGAGCCGGCAGATGCCGATCACGTGCATGACGTTCTGGATCGGCGGGTTGGCGCTGGCGGGGTTCCCGCTGCTGAGCGGCTTCTGGAGCAAGGACGAGATCGTCGCAGCGGCGCTGCACAGCAGCACGCCGCTGGGCATCATCGGGCTGATTACGGCCGTCATGACGGCCTTCTACACGTTCCGGGCGATCTTCATGACGTTCCACGGCCAACCGCGACTGCCCGAGGGCGCGCACCCGCACGAGCAGCCCCGCGTGATGACCGGGCCGCTGTGCATCCTGGCGATCGGTGCAGCCCTGGCGGGGTACTGGAACATCGCCGGGCATTTCGCCCACTACCTCGACCCGTCGCTGACGATGGCGCACGCCGCCGAGCACGGTCATGACTACGCGGTGATGGCGATCTCCGCGGTGTTGGCCATCCTCGGCATCGGGGCGGCCTGGCTGGCGTACAACAAGAAGCCATCGATCGCGGAGGGCGTGGCGCGGGCGTTCCCGACGATGCATCGCGTGCTGAACAACAAGTGGTACGTCGACGAGATCTACGACGTTTGCATCGTCCGGCCGTTGCGGGGCATCGGCCGGCTGTGCTGGAGCGTCGACGATTGGGGCATCGACGGGATCATCTGGATCGTCACGGCGGTCCCGCGAGCGCTGGCCTGGATCTTGCAGCAGGTGTTCCAGCGCGGGGCGTTGCAGGGCTACGCCCTGAGCGGGGCGTTGGCGATCGCCATCATCCTGGCCATCGTGCTGGCCAAGATGCAGTAACGGGAGCAGCCGACAAGGCGAAGGACGAACGGTGGACTGGCTGAGCGACTGGATCCTGACGTTGATCATCTTCCTGCCGCTGGTGGGCGCGGGGCTGATCTGCCTGCTGCCGTCATCGTCGGCCGATGCGATCCGTCGGCTCGCCCTGCTCACCGCGGTGGTGACGCTGGCCCTGACGGTCGTCGCTCTGTGGATGTTCCTCGGCACGCCGGCGCCGCAGACGGGCGGCTACGCGTTGGAGAAGAGCGTCCAGTGGGTCGGCGGCGGGGACGGCCCGCTGGCAGTGCTCGACATCCGCTATCACGTCGGCCTCGATGGGGTCAGCGTCTGGCTGTTTGCGCTGACCGCGCTGCTGACGCCGTTGGCGATCTGGGGGAGCTTCTCGGGCATCCAGACGCAGGTCAAGCAGTACTACATCTTCATGCTCCTGCTGCATACGGGCATGCTGGGCGTGTTCTGTGCGATGGACCTGCTGCTGTTTTACATCTGTTTCGAGTTCACGCTCGTGCCGCTGTTCTTCCTGATCGGGATCTGGGGCGGCAAGGAGAAGCGTCGGGCGGCCCACAAGTTCTTCATTTATACCGTCGCGGGCAGCGTGCTGACGTTCGCCAGCATCCTGTACCTGGCCTGGAGCGGCTATGCCAACGCCGAGAAGATGTCGGCCGACAAGATCCGCGCGGTCGTCGTGGCCGACATGCCCGACGGGACGGACAAGGCCCGCATCGACCAGGCCGTCGAGGACCTGTCCGGCAAGCGGTTCAGCTTCGACATTCAGCGGCTGTATCTGCAGGGCCGGCTCGGCGTGATCCCCGCGGGCGTCCAGTGGTGGGCGTTCCTGGGGCTGATCATCGGGTTCTCGATCAAGGTGCCCTTGTTCCCCGTCCACACGTGGTTGCCGCTGGCGCACACCGAGGCGCCGACGGCGGGGTCGGTCATCCTGGCCGGCATCCTGCTGAAGTTGGGGACGTACGGGTTCATGCGGTTTGCCCTGCCCATGCTGCCCGAGGGTGCGGTGGCGTTCGGGCCGTTTATGGGTGTGCTCGCCATCGCGGGCATCATCTACGGCGCGCTGGCGGCCTGGGTCCAGGACGACGTCAAGAAGCTGGTCGCCTACTCGTCGGTCAGCCACCTGGGCTTCTGCGTGCTGGGGATGTTCAGCCTCAAGACGGCCGGGCTGACGGGCTCGCTGATCTACATGATCAACCACGGTCTGAGCACCGGCGCCTTGTTCCTCGTGGTCGGCATGATCTACGAGCGGTATCACACGCGGCAGTTCAGCGACCTGGGCGGGCTGGGACGCAAGATGCCCATCATGGCGTTCTTCCTGATCGTCTTCACGCTGTCGAGCATCGGCCTGCCGGGGCTAAACGGGTTCGTGGGCGAGTTCCTGGTCCTGCTGGGGACGTTCACGTCTAACGGGCCGCTCGGGATTCCCTACGCGGCCGTCGCGGCCACGGGCATCATGCTCGGGGCGGTCTATATGTTGTGGATGTGCCAGCGGGTGCTGTTCGGCCCGGTGGTCGAGCCGCCGCACACGCCCGATACGTCGCACGGACTCAAGCAGGATCTGACCGGTCGTGAGATCGGCGTGCTGGCGCCGATTGCCGTGGCGTGCGTGGTCATCGGCGTGTGGCCGGCCTCCGTGACCAAGTCGATGCAGCCGGCGCTGGAGCGGCAGATCCTGAACCGCGTCGTGTTCGAGGGTGGGCCGCAACTGGCTGAAGGCCATGATACATGCCGAACCAGCCCTGTAGACGCACGGGTGGCCGTGCACGATGCGGGGAGTGGGGCGGATGCGGATTCGGATCAGAACGCAAAGACGTTGCCGGTTGGGCGTGCGAAGACGACGACGCTGGCGGGCAGCGCCCTGATGACTGAAACGGACGACGAACGTGTTGGCCAACGGATACATTGAAGCGCTCACCCCTGAGCTGATCCTGACCGTCGCGGCGATCGCTGCGCTGTTCGTCGGCGTGTTCGGTCGCGGGCGGTTGAGCGGCCTGGTCTTCCTGCTGGCCGCGGTCGGGATCGCTGCGTCGGCCTACGCGACGCTGGCACCGACCGGCGGGGGGTGCCCGTGCTGCGAAGAGACCGCCCTGACCGGCATCAAGCTGGGGCCGATGGCCACCTACACCCGTTTGATCACCTTGGCGGTCGGCGCCCTGCTGCTGCTGATCTGTTGGCATTTGCCCGAGGCCGCCAACCGCGGCGAGTTCTTCGGTATGGTCCTGTTCAGCATGACGGGTGCCATGCTGACCGGATTGGCCGACGACCTGGTGGTGCTGCTGATCGCCCTCGAGTTGGTCAGCATGCCCACGTACGTCCTGGTCGCGACGGGCCGCAACGACGTCCGCGCGCAGGAAGCGGGGGTCAAGTACTTCTTCCTGGGGGCGATGGCGTCGGCCTTCGCGGCGTATGGGTTCAGCTTCCTGTACGGCCTGGCGGGGACGACGGCGATGTCGGCCGCCCACGCGGGCCAGCAGGCGAGCATCGCCCAGGCGATGATCGGACACAGCGGCGATTTCGTCGTCGTGGTCGGCTTGGCGTTGAGCATCTTCGGTCTGGCGTTCAAGGTGGCGGCCGTACCGCTGCACTTCTACGCCGCCGACGTCTACGAAGGGGCCGCCGCTCCCGTCACGGGTCTTCTGGGATTCATGCCCAAGGTGGCGGGGTTCGTGGCGCTGGCCAAGATTCTGGGCACGGTGGGCAGCGAGATGCCCGAGGTCATCTTCTGGCTGATCTGGGGCCTCGCCGCGGCCACGATGCTGATCGGCAACGTCCTGGCGCTGATGCAGACCAACGTCAAGCGGATCCTGGCCTACAGCAGCATCGCCCACTCGGGCTACATGCTGGTGGCTGTGTTGGTCGGTCCCACCGTCGCCGCCGACTCGCCGATCCGCGATGGCGTCGGCGCGATGCTGTTCTACATCGCCATCTACGGCGTGACCAACCTGGGCGCGTTCGCCATCGTCGGCCTGCTGCGGGCACGCGGCGGGATGGAGGGCGATCAGCTCGACGATCTCGCCGGCCTGTCGCGGTCGTATCCGGGGATCGCGCTGTGCCTGGCGATCTGCGCGTTTAGCCTGATGGGCATGCCGCCGACGGCGGGTTTCATGGGCAAGGTCTACATCTTCGGATCGGCCCTGTCACTCGAGGCGGCCAGCCCACACAAGGTCTCGATGATCCTCCTGGCCGTTGTCGGCGTGCTGACCTCGGCGATCGGGGCGGTCTACTACCTGCGGATCATCGCCGCCTGCTATCTCCGCGAACCGACCGCTGAAGTGGGTGCCGTTCGTTGCGGCCTGCTGAAACTCGGCGTCGGCCTGGCCGCCGTGATCGTCATGCTCGCCGGCCTGCTGCCCGGTCGTCTGGTCGCCGGAGCCCGTCAGGCCGCCGGCGACGTCGTGCCCCCCAAGGTTGCCCCCGCGGATCGGACCGCCGATGCGTCGCCGCTGCCCTCCCCGGGCTCTTCGGTCGCCAGAGAACAGTAGCAGATTCCTCCGCTTGACTTCAATCCGGAGCACTCCAGTCGGGACGTCCCTCCGCTCGCCATCATCTTCAGACGGATTGGCGTGTTCCAAGAGAGTCACCATCAGACAATCGGTTGAATTGACTGAGCGAATCCACACAAGCATAATCATCTTCAGGCTGACAGCCGGTCGGCAGAGAGAAGTCAATCAAGCAGGACGGCGAACGCGCTGGGAGAGTCTCGTGCCCGAGGATCGAGCGACTGTCGTGCGATCGTTGGCGATGCAGGACAGCGAGGAGGTGGACCTAGCTGTCCTTCGAGGGCTGATAAAGTGCCTCACGCCCGGGGAGGTGTGTGAGGCACTCGACACCGGACTGAGGCAAGCCAGCAGGCATCGCCGGCTGTTGGTGGAAAGGGTGGCGGCTGACGCTCGAGAGTTGCTTCTCCCCTGCCATGAGCAACTGGCGCGAGACCTTCTCCGACGGTTCGCCGTTCTTCCTTACCGAAAGAAGCAGAGCTGCGCGAGCATTATGGACGCTCTCTACGAGTGGCTTCCGGGCGAACTCCAGCGAGAGATCCTCAGCCTGTTCTTCACATCACGCTACAGAGCTATGAGGAAGCGTGGGCACAAGCGCCTTCGACAGGAATCCGACTCCCGACTGCGCGATAGTGTGTGTGCGGGTTGGGAGACATTCCGAGACGAAGAGGCGGCGCGTGCCGTCATTCAGTTCGCCTCGACTGAGGCCATCGAGGCACGATTCAGCGAGTTGGAGTCGGTGGTCGATGGGTCGTGGCTCCAGGATCGGCTCTACTGTCGAATGGCCGAGGCTGATCCTGCCTTCCTGGATCTGCTGAGAGATCGTGATGGGATTGCGTTTGCGTACGCATGCGTGAAGACGTCGACGCCGATTCCCGACCACCTGGCGTTCCGCCTTCACGAGCAGTACCGGGAGGACGAACGCCTGGGGTTGCTCGTGTGGTGCTTTGGCGAACTCCGGATGTGGGACGTTCTTGTGGCCCTGACAGAGGGCACCAAACACCGACATCATCGCTTGTTGCCCGAGCGGTTTGGCGTGGAAGATGGCTGAGGAATGGGCGCCGGGCTTAGTCGTCTGAATGTACCTTCCTTCCCCGGGGCAGCGAGAGACCGTGATCCGCAGGGCCCGCCTTGCCCGATCGTTGTCTTTCGCTCTCAGCATAGGAGAACTTCAGGATGATGACAGAAGACGCGGGGCATACCAGGCGCGAAACGCCTACCTGGGACATGGACAGGGAACGAACGCACATGGAAGGGCTTCTCTGCCAGAGGTTCAACTTCTTCCTGGTGGTCTTTGGGATCGTCGTTGCCGGGTCCACCCAGGCGAGAGACCCCCTCGCGATCCTCTCCTTCGGGGCTGTCCTAGCGATGCTCTTGTGGCATCCCATAGCTCGCGCGCAGCAGAAGCTCGATCTGAGTATGGGCCTTCTGCAGGAGAGAGACCCCGAGCATCCCACGAAGGAGCTGACAAGATTGTGCGAGGAGAAGTATCACTCGCAGTGGGTTTGGTACCTGATCCCGCCCCTCGGGGGTGGGAGTAGGCGCGCGCTCGTTGGGTATTGGATCCCGGGACTGTGCTGTCTCACGCTGGCCCTGGGCACAGTCTTCGCCCTGTACCGTAAGCTCTTCGAGTGAAGCCTGAGGCGTATGGAGCGCTGGTTCGCACCGCGTTCTCCCCCGTCGTGAGACGCGAGACCATGGGTCGAGAACACACGACTGTGCGTGGATCGAAGAGATCCGAGGATGGTGTTGACAGATGCGTATTGTGAGGCGTGGGCATCGCTCTACTCAGGCAGTGCGGCCGGATGCCAGGCCCTGGAATGCTGGAATGGGGTATGCCCCCTGCCCAGTGGGCGGAACAATGCGAAGTAGTCGAGAGGGGGGGCCTGGACCCATGGGAATCCTGAGTCATCTCCGTGCGATCCTGCTCCTTCCCTTCGTTTCGACGGTCGTGATACCTTGTGCTGTGATCTTGACAGGCTTCGCAGGCCCCGGGTGGTCGGTGGGATGGCTGTTGCGCTGGATCCCGCTTGCTCTTGGCGGCGGCTTCGTCCTGATCGGTCTTGTTCTCATGGTCAAGACCGTCAGGCTGTTCGCGACCGTCGGCGAAGGCACGCTCGCCCCCTGGGAGCCGACGCAGAGACTCGTGGTGCGCGGCATCTACCGGCACGTTCGCAACCCGATGATCACCGGCGTGAGTTGCATTCTGCTGGGCGAAGCTGTGGCGCTGGGGTCTGTCATCTTGCTGGGGTGGTTTCTGTCGTTCTCCGTCGCCAACGTGATCTACATCCCGCTGGTCGAGGAGACCGGCCTGGAACGGCGATTCGGCGAGGACTACCTCGCCTACCGGCAGAACGTCCCGAGATGGGTACCTCGCCTGAGGCCGTGGCGTACCGAGATCGCCGACGCCCCAAGCGGCTCGACCGGCGCCTCGCCGACCGACCCGTGAAGCGTCCTTCTCACGTGGCGCGAGTCGTCCTGCCCTGCCCCTATCCTCTGTACTTGGCCCGCGCCAGCGCGGCCAACCCGAGCATGCCGAGCATCATCGGCATCAGCGGGGCGACGCCGCTGCCGCAGTTGTCGCCGCACTCGAATACGGGTACGACCATCTGATCCCTGTCCATGAGCAGTGAGATCACCAGGTTGCCGTCCTCGATGGGGTAGTTACCGTCGTTGGCATCTTGCAGGTTATAGATCAGCCAGTATCTAAACGAGCCCGGGTGATTGGGATACTCCTCGGCCGTCAGCGTGACCGCGGTATCGATCGGGAACATGTAGTAGGGGTGGTTCGGGTCACTCGTATCGACCACGAAACTCCCCGATTCCGTCTCGACCGTGACAGTTCCCAAGGCGTCTCCTGCCAGCAACAGCGCAAGCGAGCGGGATTCGATGTACTTGCGAAGGAATTCGTCCCAGTGAGTGTCTGCGCAGAAGGCCAGGTCCGACGGGGTGCCGCTCTCGTTCAGGTAGTTCCGGTAGGTCATCCGGTCCGGCTCCAGCGTCGATTCCGGAAAGAAGATCGAGACGCCATGCGTGCCCAACTCGAAGTTGTAGATCCCAATCTTCAATTCCGTGAACGAGATATAGAACGGGCCGAGCCCCGTCTGGTGCAGCTCCCAACTCACCAACCCGGCGCCAACGTCCCCAATCGCGTCGATCACGGCGGTGGCGGCGTCGTTGATCTCTGGCATGCTCGTGACGTGGTTGTTGATTTCTTCGCACAGGTCCTTGAGATCCAAGAAGACGTTGGATTGGGTCGCCGTGTAGAAGCTGTCAAAGTAGGCCATCTTCTGTGTCTCGCTGCGGGCCGCCTCGATGCCGTTGCGAACCGTGTGCAGGTGAACGTTGTTGACAAGGGTAACCGCCAAGGCATCCACGGCGTTGGAGACGGCTTCGGTCTGCGCCTGGTCGACCACCGAGATCGTGTAGCCCTTATAGTTGAAGATGTTGGGGTCGAAAATGTTGGGGTCGAGAATATTGGGGTCGATTCCGAGCGGGTCATCCATTTCGTCCGCGTAGGCGCCGGCGACCGCGATCGCCATGGACAGCGCGTTCGGCTCGTCGGGATCGCCGGTGATCTGATCGAGGTAGCCGCCCTCCCAGCTAGGCGTTACCCACCACCCCTCGTTCTCGCAGGCCACCACGTACTCGCAGGAGTTTCGGACTTCGTGACTGATCTCGATCATCTGCATGAGGCACGCGTCCAGGTTGAGGACCTCGAACTTCCGTCCGATCTGCGAAGCCAAGTGCGCACACGACTGCCCGAGCCCCTTGACGGAGAGATAGCCGTTCGGGTCGGCGTCAAACCCGATCCCCGTGAGCCCGTAGTCCTCCATGTCCTTCGTTGGGTGTATCCCGCCGCCGTGGTTGAAGACGACCAGCAGGTAGTGGCAGTCGTTGGGCTCCCGGGCTACCACGAAATCGACGAACGCGTTCAACGTGTTGGGATCGCCCGTGGCCAGTTCCGGGTCGGCCAGTCCCAGGTCGGCCGGCGTCCAGTAGTCCACGTTGTGCGTATAGCCGTTGATCCAATCGGTCTCGTTCTTCATCTTGAAGATGCGGTCTTCCCCGTCGACGTGGTCCCACAGCAGATAGGCGACGAAGTTCGTGTTGCCGGCCGACTCGGCGACCGCCGTGAACTTGACTTCGCAAGCCCGTTCGAGGTCGCTGTATTGCCCCTCCCCGTTGCACATGTAGTACATCAAGACCCACGTCTGACCGGACGCCTGCGACCCGACCAGGAACACCGCACACACAGCCACCACCAGACCCGTCCGCACCTTCATGGCTCTGCCCCTTCCTGTTAGGTTCCCACCTGAACTCGAGCGGGCAAATGGATGCTACAAGCGCACTCCACGGACTTACTCACCCCTAGCGATCCTTTCGGCCGCCCACAGACACCTTCAGATGAGTATACAGATCGACCCCGTTGGCGCCAATCGGCTTGGGCAGGCCCCCGGCGCGATGGGTGCGTCCAGCAAGTCACGCCGTCGTCTTGGGGGCCGAATGCGGCTCGGGTGTCCTTCTGTTGTGCGCCCAGCAAGAGCGCCTGTGCAACGGAAGACGAGATGCGCACCGGGGCGATGTGAAGGCGTCGAGGATCCGAGGGTTGGGGCGGTCTCGTGCTATTGCCTCCCCGGCGGGAACAGCTGGAACTCCCAGATGGTCGGGACATCGGTTGCCTCCAGGATGTTCAGTCGGACGTGCCGTGCGGTCACCCGACTGAACTGCTTTGAGTAGCGCTCGCCGATCTTCGTTCCCCGAAGGCAGGTTCGCCATTCGCTGCCGTCCTTGACCTGCAGCTCGAATCGCCGAGTTCGATGGTACGCCTCCAGGATCTCGACCCGGTTGATCGCGGTCGGCTTGCCGAGGTCCACCTCCAACCAGCCGCTTCGGGTGTTCGCGCCGGCTCCCCAGCGCGTGCCAGGATCGTCATCGATCGCTCGGGTCGGCTCATAGCCCGGGCTGGGCCACACACTGGAGGCCGTGATCTTCTTGCCCGCCACCACCGACCCGGAGGGCAGCGAACACGGCGGAATCCCGCTCGCCGGGCTGTCCAGCTCGAGTCTGACGATGGTGTCGATGGGATGGCGGTGTTCCGGCGCCACCGTGATCGTGACGCCCTCCTGGTTCTGTTTGACGCAGGCGTTCCCGCCGGTCAGAAGACCGCTGGCGACGACCTTCTTTGGGATAGGGGGCAGCACCAGGGCCCGCCCGCCCCAATTCAGCACGTGAAGGTAGAGGGTCTTGCCCTTGTACGTCGATGCGCCCCAAGATCCAGGCCTGAACGGCCCGCCGCGCGTTCCGTAGACGCTGTCGCCGAACCGCTTCAGCCACCCACCGATCTGCCTGAAACGGTCTGCCTGGCGCGGCTCGATCCGGCCGTCTGGCATGGGGTTGGTGTTGAGGGCAAGGTTGCCGTCCCCGCCCGTGCATCTGACGAGAATGTGGACGCATTCTTTGAGCGACTTGATCCGGTCGTTCGGCTTCCACGACCACTGCGTGCCGAGCGTGATGCAGGATTCCCACGGTCGGTCAGCCTGAAAGTGACCGATTCGTTGCTCGGGCGTGTCGAAGTCGCCCCGCAGGCCGCAGCGGTTGTTGATGATCAGATGCGGCTGGATCTGACGTGCCATTCGAAAGAGGGCCTCGGCGTCCCAATCCGCCGCCTTGCCGCCCAGGCCGTCGAACCAGAGGCCGTCGATCCGCCCGTAGTTGGTGAGCAGCTCGCGGATCTGGCCATGCAGGTACCGGATGTAGCGAGCGTGGGTGTCGGTACGGTAGTCGGGGTGGTGCCAGTCGGGTTGGGAGTAGTACACGAACAGCTTCAGGCCTGCCTCGCGGCAAGCGGCCGAAACGTCAGCCATCACGTCCCGCCGCCAGGCGGCCTCGCGGCTGGTGCTCTTGTAGTCCGTCAGCTTCGTGTCATAGAGGCAGAACCCGTCGTGGTGCTTGACCAGGAAGATCATGTACCTGGCCCCAGCGTCCGTGGCGACCTGGACCCACTGACGGGCGTCGAACTTCTTGGGCTTCCACCGCTTGTAGAGGGTGTCGTATACCTCGACCGGCGTCTTTCCCCTGCCCTTGCGCCCTCGGCGCTCACCGCCCCGCGACCACCCGATTTCCTGGCCCGTCAGCGTCACGGGACCCCAGCAGACGAACATCCCGAACTTCATCGCCCGCCACCGTCGCATCTCTTCAGGCCGGGCCTGCAGATATGCCTTGCCTTCCCCCGCCGCACCCATCGCCCCGCTGGACGTCAGAATCGCGGCGCAGACGGTGGCAAGACACACGACTCGTGAGCGCCTCTTGACTTGCATGAGCAGACTCCTCCGTCAGACCAAGCGTTGGCTCATCGCTTGCGGCCGATTGTCGAAGATGTGGGCCACACGCTCAAGAGGGATCTCTTCCTGGGAAGGCGCTGTGCCGTTGCCGCAGGTGGGTCACGATCCGTCCGCGTCCCAGATGATTGCGGGGTCTGGCGGGCGGGCCTCTGGACCGATACCATTCTGCGGGAGCAGGCCGCCAGATTCGGGCAGGTGACTGCGGCACACTGCAACAAGACAGAGAAGCGCGTCACGATTGGGCCAGTGCAAGACCGACCGAGAGGGGATCGGCAAGCGCAAAGGCCCGGCGTGGGCCGCGCCACGTCGCGACGCAACCCATGGGCGTGAACTGATGACGAGAAAGGAGAGAGCTGTGGATGACTTCATAGAAGGGCAGGACCTCATGCGTCGGTATGGCCGCAACCCGATCATAAACGGCAAGGACATTCCGTTCCCGTGCAACACGGTCTTTAACGCAGGGGCGGCAATGCTAGGCGACGAATTCATCCTGCTCCTGCGCGTCGAAAGCCAGGCCGGGTCGTCGTGGTTCATGGTGGCTCGGAGCAAGAACGGGATCGATTTCGAGGTCGACCAGCAGCCCTTCATGATCCCTGCCCAGGAGGGCGAGTTCGCCACGTTCGAGAAGAAGGGCGTTGAGGACGCTCGGATTACCTACCTCGAGGGGTGGTACTACATCACGTACACGGCCGCCTCTAGCTACGGGGCGAGGATTGCCCTGGCCAGAACCAAGGACTTCAAATCTGTAGAGAGGGTGGCGATTGTCTCTCAGCCCGAGAACAAGGACGGCGCGCTGTTCCCGAAGAAGTTCAACGGTCGCTACGCGAGGCTGGACAGACCCATCGCGGGCGATCAAGGCAATATATGGATCTCGTTTTCGCATGACCTGGTGCATTGGGGGGACTCGCACGTTCTCGTGGAGATGCGCGACGGGGCATGGGATTCCTTCCGCCTCGGCGCGTCCGTGCCCCCGATCGAGACCGACTACGGCTGGCTGGAGATCTACCACGGCCTGAAGATGACCTCATACGGGCCCATCTACCGCCTCGGCGCCGTGTTCCTCGACCTGGACGACCCGACGAAGGTGACCTGCCGGACACCCAATCCGCTGCTATCGCCCCGTGAGGACTACGAGCGAATGGGGGATATCCCCAACGTGGTGTATTCGTGCGGCGGAATCAGGGTCAGCGAGGATGAGATTTGGGTCTACTACAGCGGCGCCGACTCGTGCGTCTGCCTCGCGTCGATTACCATCTCTGACACCATGACGTTGTGCGGCGTTTGCTAGGGGGTAGCAGGAAGATGGCCAAGAGGATTCCTCATAGGTCCTTGTGTGGCGTTGTCGCTGTCGTTTCGATGTGCGTTGCGGCTGACGCACAGGGGGTGACTTCATCGCAACCGTCGCGGTTCTTCTACAACGACGACGGCGACCGGCTGATCTTCCTGCTGAAGGGTCCATTCCACCAGAGGCAGCTGCACGATCCGGTCGACGTCCTCGTCGGCACAGGCGTCACGACGCTGGTCTTCTGCGCCAACATGGGGTCGGACATCGCCTACTACCCGTCGAAGGTCGCTTCGGCGCCGAACTGGCGGCAGGTCGAGAACCACCGGCGAAACGCCCGCTACACGTACTTCAACCGCCTCTACGAGGTAGGGGGGGGGCTGCGGAAGCAGAAGATCGACGCTTTGGGCACCGTGATGCGGCGTGCGAAGGCGCAGGGGCTGGAGTTCGTCCCGTCGCTTCGGATGAACGACGGCCACTTCGCGCAGAAGGTGCATCCAAACGAGCATCCCCTTACGGGCGAGTTCTGGATGAAGAACCAGGACCTGATCATCTGCCCCGGCAAGGCGTGGAGCCGGGAGGCTTCGTACAAGGACTTCGTGCTCGACTTCCAGCACGAGAAGGTCCGCGCGTACCGTCTCGCCCAGATCTTCGAGCTCATCGACGGGTACGCGGCCGACGGCTTCGAGATGGACTTCACGCGGCACTACTGCTTCTTCCGTCCAGGGCACCAACGCCCGGAACTGATCACGGACATGGTTCGCAAGACACGGGCGAGGCTGCATAAGAAGGAGCAGGCGGCGGGCAAGGCGCTGTTTCTGATCGTCCGCGTGCCCCACACGCTCGCGGTGTGTCGCGAGTTGGGCTTGGATGTGGTCCGATGGATGCAGGAGGGGCTGGTGGACTACGTCGTGGCCTCGTCGCCGAGTCGGTACTTCCAGTTCGACATACCGCTCGAGGAGTTCATTCGCGCGGCGAAGGGAACGACGTGCCGCGTGGTTGCCAGCCCGGACTCATGGAAGGCCACACCGGCAATGTACCGAGCGGCCATGGCCAACTACTTCGGCATGGGCCAGAAGGACACGTACCTGTTCAACTTCTTCACCGCCCGCGCGGAGCAGCGGGACTACTATCCGTTTCGGGATGAGGACTACGCGCTGCTGCGCGATCTGAAGAGTCCGGTGACCTTGTGGGGCAGGCCGAAGCACTTCATGTCGGATGGCTGGTTTCCAGGCCGGAGCGTCAGTGTCAAGGAGCCGGGCAGGACGTATGAGGTGGGCATCTACATTGGGGATGACCTGGCGGCATGTCGCGATGCGCGGATCCTGAAGGCAGCTTGCCTACGGGTGCACCTCCGCGGAAGGAAGACGGGCGACCCCGTGAAGATCGCGCTTAGCGGCACGCCGTTGCCGATCGAGGGGGCCAAGGATGAGGGCGGCGTCATTGGATTCGATCTGACCGGCCGGCTGCCCAAGGCGGGGCACAACACCGTATCGGTGACGGTTGAGAGATTGCCCACGGGTTCGCAACTCACCGTCACGCTTGCTGAGCTGCTGACCGACTACGACTTGAGGGGCATCCAGTAGGCTCATGAATGCCGGCAAGTCGCTCTGAGCGCATCTGGGTATGGGAGACGGGTCCGGTGAAACCTCTTGCTTCCTGCGTCGGTAGAGTACTTGCCGCTCTGCTGGGCCTGGTGGTCTGCACGCACCGTGTGATCGGCGCCACCACGCAGGAGCAGTACTTTGCCCATCCGGCTGTGGAAGACAGGCACGGCGTCATCGCGCCCTGGTACAGAGGCCAGAATGGGCAATGTGACTTTCGTGTCCGGATCGCGGCCGAAACGCTCAAGCGCTACCCGTGGACAACGCTCGACCGGGCTGTGGCCATCGCGCCTGAGTACGCGTTCAACAGCACGTGGCGGATCGCCCCGGACGGCACGATCACCGTGCCGCCGATGAAGGATTGGACCTGTGGCGACCGGGGCCAGATGTGCGCGCGGGTGATCTTCGGCTGGATTGAGTACTACCGCTACACCGGTGATCCGGCGGCGCTGGCCCACGTTGAACTCGTCGGCAAGACGCTGCTCGACCACAACCTGACCGGCGCGGATCACCCCTGGCCCAAGTTCCTGATCAGCGTACCCGTTCGGGGCAAGCCCTATGGCAAGGCGGACCCGAAAGGCTGGATCCAACTGGACATCGTCGCCGAGGCGGGCTTGGCGCTGTTGCGCGCCTATCAGCTCACGGGCAATAGGCGATTTCTCGATACCGTCAAGCACTGGGCCGATGTGCTTGCGGCGAAGCGCAACCGAGCTCCGGACGCCGCCCCATGGCCGCGGTACGCCAATCCCGACCAGGTCCGGTGGGGCAAGACCAAGACGGGCAACGTCCAAACCGGCGGGCTGGTGTATCAACTGGCGATGCTGGACGAGCTGATTCGCCTCGGGTACACGGGGCCGCAGAACAGCATCGCAGAAGCGCGCGATGCCGGAAGGGCCTACCTCGCCGGGACGCTTCTGGAAGCCTGGGCGGTCGATGACACGTGGGGCCGGAACTACTGGGACTGGGAGGACCCGGTCCAGGCACAGACCACGACCGACTGGGCGGTCCGGTACCTGATGGACAACACCGATGAGTTTGAGAACTGGAAGAACGACGTCCGGAACATCCTGACGCTGTTCCTGAACCACGCCAGTGTCAGTCCGAAGTCGCGTGGCGAGGTGTACAGTGGCGCCTGGGCCTTTCCCGAGTCGTCGGGCTGCTGTGGGAGATCGCTCGCCTGGGGGCCGATGGAGTTGGCCCTGGATTTCGCCCAGTACGGCGTGGTAGCCGACAGCGAATGGGCCAGAGAGCTTGCGCGGCGGATGCAGATCCTGGCGACCTACGACGCGCACGAGACGGGGGTGGTCGAGGACAACATCGACGGCGGCGCCATCGCAGCCGGCGGGTGGCTCAAGTCGGCCCATCCCTCGGCGCTGAACTGGGTGCTTCGCACGATGGGGTGGCTGCCGGAGGTGCTCGGCGCCAGTCGCGAGAACCACATCATGCGGAGCACCGCCGTCGTGAACTCGGTCGTCTACGGCGACGGGAGGATTGCCTACACGACGTTCGATGCGCCCGAAGCGACCGTCGACGTATTGCGACTGGCCTTCGAGCCTTCTCCCGTCACGGCCGAGGGTTCCCGTCTGGCTGGACGTACCGATCTGAAGGCGAATGGCTACACGGTCAGGCCGCTGCCGGACGGCGACTGCATTCTCTCGATTCGACATGACGGTCATACCGAGATCGTTGTGCAAGGCGACGATCCGCAGGTCGTCGTGGACGATCCCGAGTTGGCGTATGACGACAAGTGGACGGTGCACCCGCAGGCGGGGGCGTTGGGCGGTGCGATTCACGTGACGTCCGAGAGGGCCGCCGCCGCACGTTTCTCGTTTCACGGCAACCAGGTGCGGTTGATCGGCGCCGTTGGCCCCGACGGCGGCCAGGCCGACGTCTATGTGGATGGCGTCAGGCAACGAGTCGGCGTAGATTTCTGGAACCCAAGGACCCTCCAGCAGCAGGTGGTCTACTACAAGAACGGCCTGGCCAACGGCACGCACACACTGAAGATCGTGGCGCGCAGCAGCAACAACCCGTTGTCGAAGGGGAGACGGGTGGCTGTGGATGCAGTGCAGTGCTCAGCCGCTGAGGGCGGAAGCGATCACGGGGCAGGCGGGGGGGCCACTGGCCCGCAACGGCTCGTATTCGGCTTCGTGGGGCGCACAGACTACGTGGACACCGAAGGCCATGCCTGGCGGCCGGGGACGGAGTTCGTCGTCCGCACGGGACATCGAACGGACGCCGTGATCGAGACCTGGTGGACGTCCAGACGAGCGCCATCAATTGGCGGGACCTCCGATCCCACGCTCTACCAGCATGGCGTTCATGCGCGCGACTTCACGGTGAACCTCACGGTGGGACCCGGGCGATACGACGTGCGGTTGAAGTTCGCCGAGACCGAATACGCCAAGCCTGGTCAGCGACCCATGACAATCATGATCAACGACGAAAAGGTGGCCGAGGAGATCGACGTCTTCACCAGCGCAGGCGGCGCCAACAAGGCCATGGACCTGCGCTTCGACCGAATCGCGCCGAAGAACGGCGTCATCGAGATCCGCTTCGTCGGCGGCGTGGTGGGCCGTACTCAGTGCGAGGCCATGGTACAAGCGATCGAAGTCCTCCCGAGCCGTCGATAGGTGTGGCATGCTCGCGCGCTTCCTCTACATGCACGCCTCCGCCTTGCCCGCTGCGCCCAAGACATGAAGCTTGCGTGTGACCATTTCCTTGACGGCCGTGCGGGCCGGGCCGAGGTACTTGCGGGGGTCGAAGTTGAAGCTGGGTTGCGTACCGCCCTCGTCGGACTGCATCCACGCCAGGACGTTGAGGTTGTCGTTCGCCCAGACCTCCAGGATGCTGGCGGTCATGCCCAGGCGGATGTCGGTGTCGATGTTGACCTTGCACACCGCATATTCACGGGTCGCCTTGCCGATCTGATCCTCGGGCACGCCCATGCTGGCGGGCATCTGCTGCCACTTCACGCCGGCCTTGGCGAACGCGGCGATCAGCGCAGCGTTGCTGTTGTCGATCACGGCGAAGCGGTTGATCTTGTCGACGAACTCCTTCGGGACGCTGCTCGAGCCGTGCATCACTAGCGGCAATCCCGGACACGTCTTCATGATCTTCTCGATCCGGTCGAAGGCGAGCTTCGGCTCCTTCTTGAACTTGAACGCGCCGTGGCTCGTGCCGATCGCGACGGCCAGGCTGTCCGTGCCGGTGGCCTTCCAGAACTCGGCCGCTTGATCCGGGTCGGTCAGGTACTTCTCGATGTTCTCTTCGTAGTCGTCGGCGCCGACCACGTCCTCCTCGATGCCGCCGAGCTGGCCCAGTTCTGCCTCAACCGAGACGTAGGGATCCTGGGCGTGGCCGTGCTCGGCGACTTCCTTGGTCAGTCGGATATTCTCCTCGAAGGCGTGGTGCGAGCCGTCGATCATCACGCTGGTGTACCCGTCGGCCACGCACTCCTTGCACAGATCGACCGTGTCGCCATGGTCACAGTGAACGGCGATCGGGATGTCGGGATACTCGGCGACGGCCGTGTCGATCAGGGCCTTGAGGTACCGGATGTTGGCGTACTGTCGCGCGCCCTTGGAGATCTGCAGGATCACCGGCGCCTTCTCGGCGGCGATGGCTTCCATGATGCCCTGGATGATCTCCATGTTGTTGACGTTGAAGGCCCCAACCGCGAAACCCCCGTCGATGGCCTTCTCGAACATCTTCTGGGTGTTGACCAATGGCATGGTTCGACTCCTTGGCACGTCCGGGCGACCCCGCGCGACCGTGGCCGAGCCGGGGCCCGTCGTCTTGGACCGGCGCTCCTTCATAGTTGACCTGGTGGGCCGGCGACGAGTGGGCCCACCGACCGCCAAGTGACGGCTGGCCGAGCATCAGCCCTTATAAGTCCGTCAGGGGCCCGGGACAAGCCAAATCCGCACAAGATAGCCGATGAAAGCCTCAGGAATGGGCCTCCCTGCGTGGCGAATCTTGGGTTGCCGCGAACGGGCGATACATCCGATAATCATGATTCAGACCGCGAACGCAATGGATCGCGGCATGGATCGTTGTGCCTGATAGAACGGGATCTCGATGGACCCAGCGCAGTTGGCCGACGTGATTGCCCGGGCCCAACGCCGCGAAACGGGGGCGTTTGAGGCCTTGATCGAGGCCTACAGCCACCGGCTGTACGGGTTCCTGTATCGGTTGACCGGGCATCGTGACGACGCGGATGATCTGCTGCAAGAGGTGTTCGTCCGCGTCGTTCGGATGATCGGGAAGTACGAGGACGACGGGCGGTTCGAGGCGTGGCTGTTCCGGATTGCCATGAATCTGGCCCGCGACCGGGTCCGTCGGATTCGCAAGTCGCCGATTGTCCTGGCCGCCGAACCCCGATCGGGCGGGGAGGAGGGTCGGCCTGCCGACCCCCTCGATCCGGCCGATGGCGATCGGCTGGCGCCGGACGAGGCACTCGAGCTGGCCGATCAAGTCGACCGACTTCAGCAGGCCCTGGGCCAGCTGGGCGATGCGGAGCGAGAGGTCATCATGCTGCGTCACTTCTCGGCCATGTCGTTCAACGAGATCGCCGAGATGATGGGCACGCCCTTGGGGACGGCCCTGGCCCGGGCGCATCGAGGCCTCAAGCGGCTCCGCCGGATCATGGAAGGTCTGACGGATGGTGGTGATGATGAGGGGTAGCGCACGATGACGAGCGAGCGCGACATGCGGGACGAGATCGAACGCGACGAGCGGTGGTTGGCCGGTCTGCTCGAGGCTACGCCCACGCCGTCGGCTGAGGTCGCCGCTCAGGTTCGCCAGGCGGTCGCCGTCGAGTGCGAGCGCGCCGTGCTCGATCGCTTCGAGGATCCCACGCCCGACCCGTCCGCGCTCGAGGGCGTCCGAGTGGCTGTTCGCCGCGAACTCCGTCGCCCCGTGCTATGGGCGGCGTCGGCGCGGACGTTGCGGATCTTCGGCGCAGTGGCCGCTGCGGCTTGTGTCGTCATCGCGGTTGGCCTTGTACACTTTGTCGTCTCCGGACCGACGCGTCCATCGGAGCGCCTCGTGGAGAATACGCGGACCGGGGGACCCGATCTGGCGCGCGAACGGACCAAAGAAATCGTGGAGGACATGAGCCTGGCGTTCCAGTCGGTCGGATCGCGTCGCGAGGCGGCCTTGTCCATCCTGGCGGACGAGATTGACCGTTTGGCAATGCCATCGCTCGACGACCCCGCTGACTCCGTCGACACGGAGTTGGGGGTGATCGGGAACGCTATCGAAGACCTGTTCGCCGAGTCGGTGCAGCCGTCAGAAACCTAGCGTATGGCGGCCGCACAACCCGCTCGTCACAAGACGCGCGGCGACGCACAAGTGCGAAGGAGCAGATTCAGTGGTTGGTCCAAGCACACGATTCATGGCGAGATGGGTGGCGGCGAGTGTGATCGGCCTGGGCGTCCTGGGTTGCCGGCAGGCCCTTGCTGCTGGTGAGGAGACCGGCCCACGCGAGGATCGGGTTGGCAGGCCCGACGGCGCCAAGCCACCTCCCCCGGGCCCTCCTCCCGCGAAGGCGTTGGATCGCCCTCTGGCTGAAGCCCGCGAGGACGACGACATCGGCCGCGGTTCCCGTCGCCGGACCTCACGCGGGGGGGGGCGAGAGGGATTCCCAGGGCCCGGTAAGATAGGCCCGCCGCGTGGGCGCCTGGGCCCGGGCCGACACGGTGGGCACAGGCGGATGCCGTCCGAGACCCAGATCGAGGAGGGAATGGCTTTTCTCAAGGAGCACTGGTCCGAACGCCATACGCTGATGGAACAGCTCCGGATCGACGATCCCGAGGCCTTCGGGCTGGCGTTTCGCAACATGTGGCCGCAGTTGGCCCGGATGATCGAGCTGTGTCGGGAGTACCCCGAACTGGGCCAGATTGAGGTCGCCTTGGTCAAGGTGGAGTTCAAGGTCTTGCGCGCCACCCGTGCCTATCACGCCGCGTCGAAGCGCGAGGACGCTGACCCAACCGACCCATCCGAGAACAGGGGTCCCGCGGCGGAGGACGGACGCGAGGCGCTGCTGGCCGAGCTCGAGACGGCCGTGGGCGAGCGGTTCGATCTGCAAATCAAGCGGTCCGAACTGAGGATCCAACAGCTGGCCGATCAGCTGACGCAGCAGCGCGAGCGGCTGGAGGAACAACGTCGCAACAAGCAGGAGGAGGTCGCCGACGTTGTCAAGCGGCTGACGAGCAAACGGTTCTCGCCTAGACACCTGCGAGGCATGCGATCGCGGGGCCTGCGCGGCAAACCGAGAGACCGTCATCGCCCCGGGACCCGTGGCGATTCGGCGAGGGGGGGGCAGTTTGGCCGCGATCTGTCTCCCAGGACGCCGCCGCCCGCCACGAAGCCCGCCGAGTAGTCCTGCTCCCGCCTCCCCCCAGGGGTAGCGGCGCCCCGTGCTGGGCGTCGGGCGCTAGGCGGTTCGGCCTTCGCCCTAATTCCTTTTGTAAAATAGGTTTATGTGAGGAGCTTGTCCCCGGTGACGAGAGGGCCGGCCGGATCATGCGGTAGCCCGGCCAATCCGCCTCCGGTCGGACCGCAAACACTTGCCCGAAGTCTCAAGTGCGCCTCTGTCGGGTGACGATATTAGGGCAGAGGTTATCGGACATTGTCCGGCGGCGGATTTTCGCATCCGCCATGTTATCCGACCCCGGCGCCGAACCGATAAACATCCGGGGACAGGGCAAGATACGAGCGTCTGTGTCGATGCACGACCCGTCGCGTTCGCCTGGGTTCATAGGCAAGGAGCGCAAAGTCCATGTCTAGCACGCGCCTACCGGCAACCATCGCAATGATCTGGACGGCGGCCCTAGGCGTCATGGCAGGGTGCGAGGCCGCCAAGCCGACGGACAAGGTCAGTGCGGGGACCAAGCCCACCCAGTCCAGCGGGGCTCCGGTGGCCTCCCCGGCGGTGCCCGCCAAGGCGGCGCCGTCCCCGAAGACTTCGGGCATCAGCCTGTTCGGAGAGTTGGGTGATGGCGGGCGGATCCCCTTCGCCACCCAGGCCGCCCGAGGCCTGCAGCAGCACACCTTCACACGGGAAGGGGGAGACTTCGATCCTGATGTGGACCCGAGCGGGCGACTCTTGATCTTCGCGTCGACGCGTCATTCGCTTCGGCCTGACATCTACGCCAAGGCCATTGGGGGCTCGGCCGTCACGCAGCTCACGGACGATCCGGCCAGCGACGTCCAGCCGGCGATCAGCGCGGACGGCAAGTGGGTGGCCTTCACCAGCGACCGCAGCGGCAATTGGGACATCTGGGTCACCTCCGTGGACGGGCAGAACACGCGTCAGCTGACCAAGTCCCCCAAGGCGGAGGTCCACCCGAGCTGGTCCCCCGACGGGCAACAGCTGGTCTATTGCGCATTGAACCCCAGGACCCGTCAATGGGAGCTCTGGGTGGCGGACCTCCGGCGACCTGGCACACAGAAGTTCGTCGCAGCTGGGTTGTTCCCGAATTGGTCGCCGAAGGAAGACGTCATCGCCTTCCAGCGGGCTCGGGCCCGGGGTGGACGGTGGTTCAGCGTCTGGACGATCCGGTTGGTGGACGGTGAGCCACGATACCCCACCGAAATCGCGTCGTCGTCCGACCAGGCCCTGATCGCCCCGACCTGGTCGCGTGACGGGACCAAGATCGTTTACTGCTCGGTGCAGCAGGCTGGGACGGCCAGCGACGGCGCCGGAAAGATCATGAACGCAAGGGGAAACGTCTGGATTACGGACGCCAACGGCTTGGGCCGGATTCGCCTGACCAAGAGCGATGCGGTGAACTACTCGCCTGTATCTGCGCCCGACGGGCGCATCTACTTCACGAGCAACCGCAGCGGGTACGAGAACATCTGGTCGATCGTGCCGATGGCATCGTCGGCTCCGATGGCGGATGCCCGGTCGTCGGGCGAGAGCGCCGGCCAGTAGCCGGCGGACGGTGATTCTCTTGGCTTGACCAAGGACAGCTAAAGCGGGTCGCGTGCATAGCCGACTCAACCGAAGCAGCCACAAGGATAAAGGGACGGATTGCGAATGGTCCAGGCCAGAGGGCTTTCAGGCATCGAACTCATGCCGTGGCTGGCGTTTGCGTTGGCCCTGATTGCCATTCCTGGCTGCGGCGGGCCGAACGTCAAGACGACCGACATCCCGGGGCCGTATCAAAGACCCAAGCTGATCGCCGTGGCGCCGGCCATAAACTTCAGCGGCTCAAGCGACTTCGATCCGATCCAGGTGGCCGATCTGTTCGCGAGCGAGCTGACGATGGTGGAGGGGGTCGACGTGGTGGGTGTGAACCGCGTGATGGCCGTTCTGTCACGCCAGGGGACCACCGAAGTGGGGTCACCGAGCCAGGCGCTGTCGATCTGTGAGACGATCGGCTGCGATGGGATCGTGGTGATGGCCGTCACGGAATACGATCCGTATACGCCCGTGGTCGGATTGGCCGCACAGATCTACATGACATCGCCCGAGGGGTTTGCCAGCCGGATGGATCCGGTGGCGGCCTCTCGACAGGCCTCGCCGTTTCCTGTCGATGCGGCGGAGGATTCGCCGCTCATCCCTCGTGGCCAGGTCCAGCGGGTCTACAACGGCGCCCACGACGCGATGGTCGAGAAGGTCAGGCGCTTTGGCGAGGACCGCGGGGGCAAGGACGGGGCCTTGGGGTGGCGGAGGTACCTCAAAAGCCAGCGGCTTTATCTCAGGTTCTGCTGCTGGTCGGCCATCAAAGAGATGATGGGCCAGGAGTACCACCGGCAGATGGCGGGAGCCATCGCAAAGGAGTGATGGAGATGGACGTGGTGAGGCAGCTTTCTCTGGTCAAGGGGAGCCATCGGTACGTGTTCCGCTACAGTTCGGGACGGGAGGCGGACGTGATTGAGTCGTTCGCGTCGATGGCCACGGATCCGGAGACCCCATTTGATTGGTTTGACGCAGCCGTCCTCAGCTATCAAATGGGCCGCCGACTCGAGATGGAGATCGATCAGCTGTCAAGCTAGGCGCAGGAGGCCGACGTAACGAGCCAGGTTGTACGAAGTTGGAATTCGCCGCGCACAAGACCGGACGAGCAATGAACAGCCAAGACCATCTGATCGCTGAGTTCCTCAATTACTTGAGGTATGAGCGACACTTCTCGCCTCACACCGGCAAGTGCTACGCCGCGGACCTGCACCAATTCTGCGGCTTCCTGCTCGATCTCCAAGACCACGGCGATGGCGGGGACACCAACGTCGCCGCCGAACCGGGCGGGCTGGGCATCGGAACGCCTGCCGGGGCGAGTAGCGCCGGGTACGCGAACGGGAACGGCGGTGTTGCGGTCGCGACGTTGCCGGCGGTGGCCTCGTCTACTGCCCAGACGTCGGAAGCGCCGCAGGCCTCCCTGCGGGCGAAGCTGCTCGCCGTGGACACGGCCATGATCCGTCAGTTCCTCGGCTTCCTGACCCAACAGGAGTACAGCAAGGCCACCGTTGCCCGAAAGCTGGCGACGCTTCGAAGCTTCTACAAGTTCTGCGTCAAGCGCGGTTACCGGGACGCCAACCCGGTCGCACCGATCCGCACGCCGAAGCAGGAGAAGCGGCTGCCCAAGTTCCTCGAAGCCGACCAGGTCAAACTGCTGTTGGAGGCCCCCAACGGCGCCACCCTGCTTGGAAGTCGAGACCGGGCGATGCTCGAGACGCTTTACTCGACGGGTATCCGGGTCAGCGAGTTGGTGGGCCTCAACATCGAGGACGTCGACTTCCTCGGTGAGGCCGTCATCGTTCGCGGCAAGGGCCGAAAGGAACGCGTCACGCCGATCGGGGGCACAGCACTGTCGGCGATCCGCAGGTACCTCGAGCTGCGTCAGCGGGACAGCCGCTCTGGCGATTTCGACCAGCAGGCCCTCTTTGTCAACAAGCATGGCCAACGGCTGAGCACCCGCAGCGTTCGGCGCAAGCTGGACAAGTACCTGATCCAGGTCGGCCTGGACCCGAACATCAGCCCGCACACGCTGCGGCACACGTTTGCGACCCACATGCTCAACGCCGGCGCGGATCTGCGGAGCGTGCAGGAGCTGTTGGGACACCAGTCGATCTCGACGACCCAGATCTACACGCACCTGACGACCAACCGACTCAAGGAGGTCTATGACGAGGCCCACCCGCGAGCATAGGGCCTCGCAAGCGCCCGCCCGTCGGCGAACGACCTGCGGCGGGCCGGCGACTCAACCCCATCCGCCTGAACCAGGGCGCCACCGTCGGGTGGGGCCCTTTTTGCGTTACGGTGATGGTGAGCCGCCGCTCGCGTCCGTCTTGACATCAGGAAACGCCGGAGCTAAGAATGGAAGATGTCGCCCAGCGAAGGCGCCGCTAGCTCAATTGGATAGAGCGTCGGTCTACGGAACCGAAGGTTGCAGGTTCGAGTCCTGCGCGGCGCGTTACACAAGTCATTTCTGCCGAGCGCCTTACGCCTTGGTGTTTCCGTCCTGATTTGTCTCGATATGTGTTTTTCGCGAAGTGGGCCCCGAAGTGAGCCCCTTTTGTGGAATCAGGCGGTCCTCACGGGGCGGGCTTCGACCGATTGCGGCCTTCCCTTGCCAGTCACCGACAGCTCGGCAACGCGGCTTGCTGCGGCGATCTGATCCCGGCGGACCTTGGAGTAGTACTTGATGGTGGTCTCGAGTGATGCGTGCCCCATGATCTGCTGGACGGCATGCGGGGCAACGCCCCCCTCCAGCAGGTTCGTGCAGAAGCTTTTCCTCAGGCTGTGAAACGCGCACCGCGGTACGTTCGCGGCCTTACACAGACGGTTGAACTTCTGTAGGACGTTGTTCAGCAGCCGTCGCCATTCTGGCCACTCCCCCGCCCTGTACTTCGCCATGACGTGGGCGTGTCGGGCGTCCGACAAGAAGACGTAGGGGTTCTCGACAGGCCCGTGAGGCCGAAGCTCATGGAGCACCGCTTGCGCCACCGGCGCGAACGGAACGATCCGGCGTTCGTGGTCCTTCGGCCCCCAAGCCACCGTCGTCTCGCCGGCCTTCTTCGGGGCGATCGTGATGAACCCCTCCTCGGAATCGAGGTCCGCCCATGTCAGGTTCTCCAGTTCTCCTAGCCGAAGACCGGCGGTGTAGGCGAGCGTCAGCATCCCCTTGAACGCCAGCCAACTCCGGGGGTCGCCGCGGGCGTTGCCCTCGTTGGTGATTGTTTGCTGCCGCTTCGCGTCGACGGCCGCCAGGAGTTGTTGGAACTGCTCTCGACTGTACCAGTGCCAATCCATGGTTTCGCACTTCAGTTGCCTGCGAAGCTTCTTGTCGACCCATGGGTTCGGACTCAACTGAGCGTCGTACCAGACCCGCCTGAGCGCCGCTACCTCTTTCCACACGGTGGATGGCCTTATGCCGGTCCGTAGGCGCCCCTGAACGAACCGCTTGACGGTGCGGTGATCTACCGCGGCGGCCGTAGCGGGGCTGGCTACTTCTTGCAGCATCTCCATGGCATGACGGATCTCGCGAAGCGTCCTTTCGCGCACCGTCCCCCGCGTCTCCTCCATATAGTGGTCGATCCATTTGGCGAAGGGTGTCGTGGCCGGATCGCTGACTCGGACCTCTTGTGCCGGTTCCGGCTGACCCACGCGACCCTCTCGAAGATCGTTTCTGCGTTGGACCTGGATCTCCTGGGCTTGCCTCTCCGTAAGCCGAGGCCCCTTGCTGTGCCGTGGCTGCCAAGTGTCCTTAGCTGGGGCATACCAACCGATGACCTCCGAGTTCTCCTTGGCGGCATCGACAGACCAGTAGCGAAGGATCCACGTCCAGTGAGCCCTATTGCCGTCAGGCGGGTAACGTTTCTTCAGTTTGACCGTGTGCGCCATGCCTGACTTCACCTTCGGTCCGTTCAATCTAAGGAGAACCCGCTGCGCGCTCCGTCGGCGTGAACCGCCCGCCAACTCAGGGCGACGGTTCTCTCGGTCCTTCGCAAACGGCTAGCTTCTCCTTGTGGGACGGAGCTCCAGGCCCAGAAACGCTGCCAGCCTCCCGGCCGACGGGAGCGTCAGCGTCCGCTGCCGATTCATGAACCTCAACAGCGAGGCCACGTCGATGCCGGCCCCCTTGGCGATCGCGTGGGCCGACATGCCCGACTTCTCGACCGCGAGTCTGAGTACCTTCTCCAGCCCAGTCGGTTTCGGTTGTCGTCTCTTGCTCATGCCTCCACTCATAGCGCGAAGGCAGTGCGCTGTCAAGTGTCAGCGCACGGATTCGTGCGGGTTCATTCTGGCATGGATGCCTGCGATAGCTGGGGCTCAGCTGCATGAGTCCACGTATGGAGACATCGTCAATCAAGATTTCGAGCCTCCGGCTCCACTATCCAATCCCACCAAAGCGATCATCTTCGCCCACGCCAGGTGGGTCTTTGGCCGGATTGCTGGGCCGTTCCCGCGGCAGCGGCGTGGGGAGTCGCGCCATGCGTTCGAGCAGCGATCCACGCTAGTACCGCTTCGCGGGGGTACCTGTAGACTCGCTTGCCCTTCAGCTGGAATTGCACGTAGGGCAGGCCTCCCTGGCGTCTCAGATGCGCGATGTGCGCCTCGTCGTGCTCAATCTGGAACACGTCCCTGGCCAGCTGTTCCGGTGTCAACAACAGCGGTAGTTCGCGTTCGCTGGGGGTTCTGGCCATGGCTGCCGTTGTCCTCGGTCATAAGGCAGGGTTGGGCAACTGATCATCATCTCCATGGTTTCCCGTTACCGCCTGCCGCTCCCGCCGTAGCAGGACCTTTGTCACGACTCACCCCACCCGAATGCTCTGAGCAGGTCGGCTGGTCCCTCGGGTCTCTCGGAGCGAACGTGCCATCGACCCGGTCCTACGATCAATCCTACGGCGCGAGTCAGCCACCAGATTGCCGACCGGCTGACGGCACGATTGCATCGGCAGGCCGCTGCTTTCCTCCGGCCAGACATCACCCCTCCTCCTCGATCCAGCTACACACTTGCGGGTCGCAAAAAGACGCGAGCGTCTCCTTTGGACACGTACGGAACCCCGAGTACTTGACGGCAGTCCGGGCCAGCCTGGCCAGGTACCGGTCGTCACCGATGCTATGGCGGCTGTCGATCTCGGTCAGGCGCCGGAGGATCTCTTCGGGTGCAGCGCCGACCGTGGCCATGAATCGGGCGTACTGGAAGTAGGCCTCATGACGGATGCCGTCTTCCAGTGTGCAACTCTCGATCGCCCTGATGCAGGGCGGTAGGATCCAAGGCGTCCCGTGATTGCGTCGCCTAAGGCGCGCCCGCTCTCGCTCCCGCCTGACCCATTCAAGACCCTTGTGCACCCACGCAACCGCCTTGCAGCTCTCGGTCGGGACAACCATGCAATCGTAGTCACGGGGTTGGCGCGCTAGGTCGAGGGCGTAATCAAGGCCCAGGTCAGTGAATTCCTTGTACTCGAGTGGGATCTTGTAAAGGCCGGTCTTGGAATTCACCGAGTTGGCCAGACGCCACAAGCGGCTCTTCTGGTAGACGGCCAGGTCCAGGTGTGACAGACCTTCTTTGGCCATCCGTGACGCCGTGGAACGCCAGAGCGCCATGATGTCGGCTGCGACCGGGTCGCCGAATACCAATCGTGGCACGACCACATGAAAGCCCTTCGCGCCGCTGAAGGATAAGTCCAAGGAGTCAGGATCGACACCCAATCGGTCAATCAGGAGCTGGCAAGCGCCGAGGGCTTCCTGTCTGGCGAGCTCAAGGTCGTTCGCGTCTACGTCGAGGAAGAAGTCGCAAACGTACTCGCTGCTCCTATCGCGGTCCTTGAACCTACAGATAGAACCGTACACATCAGTGTTGCCATGACGCTCGCGCCAACACCGGATGGCTTCTCCGTCGTCTGCACGCACGTATTCGTTGCGGGCCATGCCACCCTTCGGCAGCTTGGCTGCGAGCTCAATCCAGCCGTACTCGTCTTGTTCTCCTGGCACGGCTACCTCGACCTATCCACACTTGCTGTAGCCACATGCATCGCACACGAAACAGCCTGCTTCTTTACGAAGCTTCTTGCCGCAATCTGGGCAACTCCTCTTCCGGCTTGGCTGCTCCGCACCCACGGATTCACCCCACGCTTCCTCCATCGCCCTGGCGATCGCGTCGGGGCAGGAAAGGACGTCCACGTCTGCGTCGCGCTTGCGGGCGGCACTCAGGCACCGAATACCCCTGAGTTGCTCGATGAAGACCCGTGGATCGACACCAGAACGAAGTCCGGCAGAGATCGCACGGCAGGTGGCCTCGGTCTGCGCCGGGCAGCCGCCGGCTTTGCCCAGGTTGGCAAAGACCTCGCACGGTCCCCTCTCGTCGCAATTCGGCGTAACGAATAGCGTGCCGCAGCCCATCCGGAACTTGAAAGTCCGACCGGCAGTGACACGGGCGCGAGGCCTGGGATGACCTGGCGCTATCGTGGGTGGCTTGTCGGTGGACGTTGCGACGGAGAGTGTTTGACCTTCGCGTGAACCGTCTCGATAGACCGTGATGCCCTTGCAGCCCAGCTCGTAGGCCAGGCGATAGATCCTGTCCACGTCGTCAGTCGTTGCGTTAGCCGACAGGTTGACGGTCTTCGAGACCGCGCTGTCGATATGCTTCTGGAAGGCGGCCTGAACGCGGACATGCCACTCGGGCGCCACTTCGTGGGCTGTGACGAGGACATCCGCAAGGTCGTCAGGAAAGCCGGCAATGTCCCGGGGTCGGACGTCCTTTAGCAGAGCAGTCCTGATGCGATCGTTCATCCAGCCATCGCGCCCACCGAGCTGTTCGAGCAGCGGGTGCACATGCACGAATTCCTGGCCGTCGAGCGCTCGGCGCTTGCCGGCAAGGCTGAAGATCGGCTCGATTCCGGAGCTGCACTCCGCGATGATGCTGATGCTGCCGGTGGGCGCGATCGTCGTACAGGTGGCGTTGCGCATCGGCTTGTGGTGTTGAGTATCCCAAACGCTGCCCTCCCAGTTCGGGAACGTCCCACGCGTTTGGGCTAGGCTCTCGCTGGCGTCACGGGCCGCTTCAGCCAGTAACTGGCCCACCTTGCCCGCGAACCGAACGGCTTCTTCGCTGTCGTACCGGATGCCAAGCAACACCAAGGCGTCTGCAAACCCCATGATGCCCAGGCCGATCTTGCGGTTCCCCAGCGTGGCCTCGCGAACCTGGTCGATCGGGTAGTGGCTGGCATCGATCACATCATCGAGGAAGCGGACCGCCAGATGGATCGCCTCTCCCAACGAGTCCCATCGCACGCCCTGAGTCTGCACATCAACGAAGTTGGCGAGATTGATGGAACCGAGATTGCAGGATTCGTACGGAAGCAGGGGCTGTTCACCGCAGGGATTCGTCGCCTCGATCCTGCCAACATGGGGGGTGGGGTTCGCGTCGTTGATCCGGTCGATGAAGCAGATCCCGGGCTCACCGGTTCTCCAAGCGTTGTTGACGATGAGGGCCCAGATGTCCCGCTTGGTATAGACCTTGCCTTTGTGGTTCGCAGGCAGTGGGCCCACCGGAATCGGCGTCTGGCTATGCGTCGACAGGCAACTATCAGGCGGCTTGGTGGCCGCGGGGATCAGCGATCGGATGTCGTAGTCCCATATCTTGACGTCCGTGGGAATATAGTAGTCTTCCCCGGTCCGCGGGTTCCGGACGATGTGGGGCGAGTCCGGATCTTCGATGAATTGCTGCATCCATTCGTCGGTGAGCTTCACCGAGATGTTGTAGTTGGCAAAGGCGCTCGTGTCCTGTTTGGCGTGAAGGAACTTCAGGACGTCGGGGTGATAGGCGTACATCATGCCCATGTTGGCGCCGCGACGGAACGCGCCCTGCTGTATGGCATTCGTGGCCTCGCTGAAAGCCCGCCAGAAGCTAATCGGCCCGGAGGTCTTCCCACCGCTCGACTTGATGTAATCTCCTGTTGGCCGGAGCTCGTCGAAGGCAAAGCCCGTGCCACCGCCCGCCTTCTGGAGCAGAGCCGTGTGTTTGATCGAGTCGAAGATCCCGTCGATGCTGTCCTTGACCGGCAGGACGAAACACGCGCTGAGCACGCCCATCTCTCGCCCGGCGTTCATCAGCGTGGGGCTGTTCGGTAGGAACCGACGGTCGGCCATGGGTTGGTAGAACTGCTCCTGCAGGACCTCGATTTCCCGTCGCGCAGCACCGTACCGTGTCTCCGATTCAGCGATGGCCGTGGCGACGCGACGGGACATCTGCTGATCCGTCTCGACAACTCGGCCTTGGCTGTCCTTTCGCAAATACCGCTTACGGAGCATCTGATGGGGAAGACTCAGTGCTAGTTGGTCGTCTTCTGCGATCGTGTTTGCATTCGTCGTTCGATCCATGGCCACTCGATCCGGCGAAAAACATGTCCCGTTTGCCTTCACCAATTAGACCAGACAGCCAAGTGCTGGGGCTTGCGGCGGCCTGACGATCTGATGACTTGCGATTCGATCTGATGGTGACGCGTCAATCGATAGGGTAGGGCTGACCAACGTCGAGGAAGTGGGCAAGCTCAGCCAGGACATGAACTGAGCTTGCCCAGATAGGGCGTGCCAAGGAGGTGGCGAAAATGAGAACATGTCCGACATGTGGACTGCGTAGACAAGAAGAGGCCTTTGTTGGAGGGCAATGTGACCGGTGCGACAAGATCGCTGGTGATGCGATCTCTGAGATCGCGAACGAGTTGGCGCTGCAGGCCAGTCCCGGTGCGGCGGGGTGGTCAGGATGAAGGGACACGAGGTCAAAAAGCAGACAGAGGAGGCCCTGGACCAATTGGCGAAGGCGTTGGATCAGGGCAAGAGCGAGCAACTCAAGCAGTACCTGAGCGCGATGGGGAGGTTTCGTCGGTACTCTCTGGGGAACATCCTGCTGATTTCGTTTCAGCGGCCTGGCGCGACGAGAGTGGCAGGCTATCGAAGCTGGCTGCGGCTGGGAAGGCAGGTCAAACAAGGCGAGCACGCCATCCGGATCCTGGCGCCGATCCTTCGACGAAAACGGAGGGAAGATCAGCAAGAGAACGGAGAAGACGAACTCGTCAGCTTCCGCGGTGCATGCGTCTTCGACATCGCCCAGACCGAGGGCAAGCCCCTTCCGGAATTTGCGAAGGTGCGCGGCGATCCTGCCGCGCATCTTGAGCGGCTGAAGACCATGGTGGCCGAACGCGGCATCACGCTTGATTACAGCGACAACATGAGAGCTGAAGGCCTGACGAGCGGAAACAAGATCGTACTTCGAAGCGGGCTGACGCCGGCCGAGGAGTTCTCGACGCTGGTCCATGAGTTCGCGCATGCGAGGCTTCACTTCGGAGACGAGGAGAAGCGCCGGCAGGCCAGCAAGACGGTCCGCGAGACTGAAGCAGAAGCTGTGGCGTTCGTTGTATCGCAGGCGATCGGCCTCGACACGAACACGGCCAGCGCGGATTACATCCAGCTCTGGGATGGTGATAGGGGTACGCTCGTCCAATCGTTGGAGCGGATACGGTATGTGGCGGGTGAGATTATTGAGGAGATCCTTCCCGAAGCGGATTCGAGTGTCGAATCTGACGGGGACACCGGTGGGATCAGTCAGGCCCTAGCAGCCTAGTTGACGGATGCGCTCTTGTGCTGCGCGTAATGAAGCCCGCCGGTTGACACCACCGACGGGCCTGGTGAGAAGTGGTGGCATCGATACCTCGTTCCAGGTCATGCGGCCCTGGCCTCGGTTTCGTATTGCTTCAGGACGATGAATACGTACGCCTGGACCAGCAGGACCACGAGACGGGGTAGCTCTTCGAGGAAGTAGTATGGGGTGGGTCTGAAGTTCCCTTTGGCGTCCTTGTACTCCTTCTCGGGCTTGATCGAGAACCTGTACCTGGGTTTGCCCTCCTCCGCTTGCTCGACCTCGTTTTGCCAGATGGCAACTTCGATGAGGCCGATTCGGAAAACCTTGATGGGTTGTTGGGGCGTTTGCTGTGACATCGCTTTCCTCCTTCCTGCACACAAAGGTCTCATCCCTGTCACCCGGCAGCTTCACGCAAGCTGCCGGCGGGGGTCATGAGTTCGCTACAGCCACCCAGAGCAGCAGATCCTGAACGACGACCACGCTGGCGATCGTAATTGCCCAGGGCAGCCAGCCTGGCACCGGCCGTTCGCGACCGGCATTCAGACGTCGGCGAATGGCGTTCGGGATCAGATCGGTAACGGGTTGGAGAGCCTGGCGGGCCCGGACAGCCGGGCCCGTCTCCCGAAAGACCAGGATGCACCGAATCAGTATCGCCGCCAGGTACAGGTCGGTCATAGATGCAAGAATCACCGCCGGTCCGACCGCGACGTTGTTCGTGAAGATGATCATTGTCGTGCTCCTACGTGCCAACAGTCGTCTTACGGACCATCAGCGAGACCGCACATCGAACGTCCTCGCGCCAAGTCCACGTGGTCGTTGTCCCGGCAGCGAAGGCAAGCCCTGATCGCTCTCAGTGCCAGGCCGAGCTCTTCTACGTGGTGCCGCTCCCGGTCTGAGAGCAGACTTTGGCCCCGTGCCCTGGCCATGCTGGTCTCGATCTCGATCAGCCTGCTCGGCAGGTCGCTTAGGGCCATGAGATCATCCTGTGCAGCGACCGCGCCATCGGCAGGACGGACGACGATTGGGCCATTTGCTGAATCAACATGGCCAGCCAATACCCCATAGGTGGCTTGTGTGGTGAGCACCAGGTTGCCCAGGCACACCGCTCCATGGCGTACACCGAGGTTGACCAGTGGCGTGAGCGCGGTTGTAACCTGCGCTAGCATCGCTCTCAGAAACCCAACGCACTGGCTTGGCGATTCCAGGAGCACAGATCGCCAGGCATCTTCCAGGGCGGCAGAGACCGGCAGGGGCTCGACCAGGTACGCGCTGCCTGCTGCCACAATGACCCCCGTGAACCGCGACAGAAACGGCCGGGTGAAATCTGGCGGATCCGTAGTGCTCAGATTCGGTGCCTGGTCGATGAGGGTCCCGGCGGGGCGAAACCGGTGCAGCAGGACAGGCAGACCATCGCAACGGCGTAAGGCGCGGAAGCTGCCTGCACTACCGCATGCACCCACTTCGGCATGGCGCTGAATCGTGAAGTCGTGAAGTGACAGGAACTCAGACGCCATCACGTAGGGCCTCCTGACGAGCAGTGGGCGCGGCGTCCTGCCGACATGGCTGATCGTCCCCCAAAGCCATGACGCCCGCCGGTCCGCACAAAGGGCAATCGTCGCGTCGTGCTGTCACGGCCGTCAGTGTCTCGGCGGTCAGTTGGTTGTAGTAGGCGTAGTCCCAGCTGCCGAAACGCTCGCCATGGACCAGGGCCAGAAAGGCCGTAATACCGAGCTGGGCGATCGTCGCGTTGAGGTTCGCCACCGAGGGGGTAGCCTCCTGGCGACCTCCCCTCACATATCCCCGGGCGGCATGGACCGCGGCTGCCTTGTCGTCCATGAGTTCGATCGCGGCGACCGCGGGATCGTAGCCGCCGGAACAGACAAGGCAGGCGTTGGAGCCTGGTACGGAGACGCGGACTTGGCCGCCTGCCTCTACGCTAGTCCCGTCAACCTGAATGTCGCAGCCAAGGTCGATGTATGGAATCAGATAGCGGACGCTGAGTTCGCTGCACACCTTGCGAAGGCCGTCACCGTCGCCGGCGCCGATGATGACGCTACTGGCTTTGATCTGGTTGATCGCAGCACGTTCCGTCACGGAGCAGGGGTAGGGGTAGAACCTCACCTCCGGGTTCTTCTGCCCGGCGTACCGGGCCGCAATCGTAACCTTCGGCTGGCCCACGTCGCCGGGTTGGGCGTAAGGAATGCGCGGCAGGTTGGAGTGTTCAATGAGGTCGGGATCGATCCCGGCGATCCATCCCTCGGTGCCCGCGCCGATCGACACAAGGGCCTGAAGGACATGAGCACCGTTCCCGCCGGCGCCGACGACCGCGATCCGCTGCCGCGAGATCGTTTGCTGGTCCCAGCCAGGGATCATGGTCTGCCGGCTGTAGCGGGGATCGTCCTGGTCGCGGGATCCTTCGTCCCGACGGGTGGGCAGGATGTCGATCTTGCGGCCCAAGATCTCGATACGGTCGATCTCCCGATGTGCGCCGAGGGAGCGGTCATAGATCACGGCGTCGTGGGCCTTGGCAGACCGATCAAAGACCACCATGACGTGGGTGATGGGATAGTCGAATCTCTCTGAGATGTAGCGGGCGTTCTTCGCGGATTCCGTATGGTCGGTACCACTGAAACGAGGAACTCCGCGAGAGAGATGGGTGTGAACGTCCATGATTCCAAGCCGCGATTGCTCAGCCAGCAGGTAGGCCGTGGCTTGAAAGGTCTTAGACGGCGACACGCCGCCGCCGCTCTGCTCGGCCAAGTCGCCCTCCTCAGGCAGGAGGAGATCCCGGACGATCAGCGTTGTGCCGTCCGATGTCTTGTCCCGACTGAATAGACAGAACGCGAACTGCTCGCGGTGCGGGTCTTGGCGAAGATGCGAGGACAGGACGTCGAATGTGCCTCGGGCAAAGCGTATCGCGACGGACCGTCCAAGCGTCGAGCCCTCAATCGGGACTGTTCGGGTCATTTCTTCTTCCTCCCATTCATCGGGTTGCCGGGTTCGTGAGATCGGCGCGTACCATCTCCAAGAACTTGATGAGGTCATCCTCGAACGGATCCCACTTGACCCACTGGTAGCAGAACCAAGCCCACCCTTGCACCCCGGGCGTGACGTTCTCGTAGAGGTCCTTCAGACGCCTACCTTGGTACCGGAGCTTGGCCGGCAGATAGATTCGGGATGAACCCACGCCCGGGGGGCTCAGGGGGTAATCGACAGGGATCTCCAAAAACACGTCGCTGTAGAACCAGCTGAATCCGGGGGGCAGCTTGAACTCGTGGACCCTTAGCCAGCTGTAGTCGTTCGCCATGGTCAGCGGATATGCCGTGGACAATGCCCTCAAGTGGCTCGTCAAGATCTGAGAGAAGGCCCTCATCCACGCTCTCCTCGTCGATGCACGGGCATGTCGGCGAAGTGCTGACCGGGGCTCACCAGAACATTCGTGCCCGGGTTGACGACCTGATTGCTGCCGTCCGGGCGCATGAGGACCAGGGGGCGTTCGCCGGCAATGCCCGCGGCCCGACGCAAGACATCCGAACTGATCGTCCCGTCCGCGTTCGTTGGGATTTCATACTCCTGCCCTCTAATCATGTGCCTCATCGTTCATCTCCTTGTGCTTGATTGGTGTTGGGCTGCGCCACGTTGGCGACAGCTACTCTCCTGCTCCTGGTGGTGTGACCGGCGGGATCGGTCCATCGACCGCCCTTGTTCGCGTGTGGTCACTGCCATTCGAAGTCGCTCTCGATCTCGTCGTGCTGGACACGCGCCCATATGGTCCGTGACATAGAGTTCTGTCCCCAAGAGATAGCGAGACAACGACGCCCCGTCCCTCGGGGCCGCCGGGCCTCGTGGTCTCTTATGCCACCAGAGGATGCGACGGCCATCCGTCACTTCTCTTCCTCCGACCACAACACCTTGATCACCAGTAGTGCCCCGACGACCACGAGGCCCAATACGACGGTCTGGCTATATCGTTCGCGGCTGCGGAACGGCACGTGGATCGCGTCCATGGCCTGGAGCCACGAGATGCTCGGCTCGATGTTGTTGACGACGAAGGCAACGAGCGCGATCGCCGCCAGGACGCACAGGATCCACCACCGGAAGTGCCACCCCGGCTCCTCGGGCGGAGGATCAGGACGCACCGGCGTCTGCTGTTGAAACTGCTGGTTGGGATTGGGCATTTGCGTCATGCGTGCACCTCGATTTCATCACCACCTACCATACCCTGGCGCTCCTGGGTTCGGCCGACGCCCCGATTACGACTTGATGTCCCTTGACCGGCCGGCACGCTGACGCCACGATCGCCCGGAGGTGTCTTGGGCCTCACTCACCGATCGCTGCGCATGCGCCTCAACCGGCCGTATCCCCAAAGGCCCAGTCCGATCACGATGAACGACGCAAGATCGTAGAGGCCGGCCTCGTGCCCACCTCCGAACGGCAGCACCTCGGCGATATGGAACGTCTCGCCGGTGCGAACGAAGTTGATGAAACACGCAATGACCAGCACGACGACGACAATCCAAAACAGTCTCATGGCCACAGCTCCTTCATGTACGTAGCGATCACTTCGAAACGGATGCGATTCAGAACCGGCGACATTGCGAACTGCGCCTCGATCACTGGACGAATCGCGTCATGCATCCTGCGTTGCGCGGTGACGATGGTGAGCGTCGTAACGGCATCGGATTCGACGAAGCATGCATGAAGGTGCGATGCGATGTTGTCGAGGCCTGTTACGACCACCTCAAAGACGTGTAGACCGCTGTCGATCTCCCACGCGACATCGACGGCGTGGTTCGTTTTGGGCACGATCAATTCGGTTTCCGCGCGATAGCCGCGCTTCTCACCAACCATGCGGATCCATGCAGAGAAGCTGCTGTGTTCGATGCCTCCCCGACTGAGCTTCCAAGAGGGACGCTTGTTCAACAGCTTCCAGCCCGGGTCCAGGATTTCGATCAAGCCGGTGTTCTGCTTAGATGTGCGGACATCCTTGAAGCGGGCGAGCTTGTCGGCGGTGAGCCGCTTTCGGACGGCTTTCTGCGTGGAAGCGGAGGGCTTGCCGATCCGGTCCCATACCCGTGCGACGGGCCAGAAAGGAAGCAACGAGGACATGTCCAGGAATTCCCTGGCTGCGGAAGGCAATTCCTTCCTGGCAGCGCGGCTCCTGTGGAATTGTGCGGGCACGTGGCTGTCGATCTTCTTCTGCAGCCGCTCGGCGAGTTCCGGCCACTCGGACAGGCGTTTGGCTTCGATATATGGGTGCGTGTCAGGAGTTGGTCGGGATCCGCGGTAAGGTTCGACATAGTCAACATCAACCAGAGTGGGGTGCGGCCAAGGCGAGAGTGACTGTTTCATGATCGCCTGACCACGGTGAAGGGTCGCGACCTGCTTGTACCCGCCGGCGGGCAGCAGCAGTGTTCTACTCGCATCGAGCACTGACTGGGCGTCTGCCTGATTGAACATGACCTTGTCCGTGGTGTTCGCGAGGATCATCGGGCTGACGCCTGATAGCACCGACGCGGTCAGCCAGAATGCGATCCCCGGCTCCCTGCCTTGCTTGACCGCCCGCTGTAGCATGGGGAGCTGGGTGCCAAAGGCCTGTTCCTGCATACGAGATATAAACTCGTCGGATTCGTCTATCGCCATGACCACCTCAGTCGCGTCGATCTTCCGGTGTTCGAAAAGCCTGCTGAGGAACACCTGGCTGACGAGTAGATCCACAAGGAAGGCCCTGCCCGCAGGCAACGTGAGACCCTCAAGGCCTATCACCACGTGCTTACCTTGCCAGATGACATCCCTGACCAAGCAAAGGCCCCGACTACAGCTGAGTAGCTGGCCTGTGTTCTCGACGATGTCGACAAGGGCCTGCTCTAGCGTCTTCAGGTACTCTGCCTTGGACCCGAAGAGCGTCTGAGGTGCCGCGCGCAGAACATCAAGAACCAGGACCGGGGTGGGCCAGTGATCCTTCAAGCCGAGGTCGTCTTGGATGACCTGACACAGCCACCGCAGGATGGAGGCCAGCGGGATCCTGGCTGAAACCATCCCACATCTTGCGGCCAACGACGTAGAGATCGCCGCGATCCAGGCATCACGCGAGACGTGGGGAGGGTTCTGCAGCCCCACACGCAACGTCGTAGCGGCATCGAAGTGAAGCCAGTCGCCCGGAGCGATGCTTGGGATATCGCTGAAGTCGAGCTTCGGGTCGATAACGATGATTGAGCATCGTCTGTTCTTACTTTCGATGAGTTGGCTCAGCTTGAGGATTGCGTTTCGAAGGAAGACCGTCTTGCCCGTCCCCGTAGCCCCGCACGCCAAGAGGTGAGCGACTTCTCGTGTAGGACGCCTGATTCCGACCCGGAGGTTGTTCTCGGTCGTGCCCAGCTCGATCTCCGGCGGGCCATCGGCGTAGAGAGATTGCTCATCGGGCAGGAAGGTGACGTTGGGCGAGCGGAAGATCCGGTCAGCGATCTCAGCAACTAGCGGAAGGTACATTCTGGCAAGTTGCTCAGAGAGGAGGCCGTATTGATCTGCGCCGAGGACCTGGCCGACCAAAGGGTACCTGTCGATGTGAGGGGGACGGTGAAGGCCGTTTTGGTGGATCAGCTGGAGAAGCTGGCTTCTGAATTGGCTCATGGTTATCCGCCCTCCCGCCTGAAGAACGGCCAGAGCAGGATATCCGTGAGCGTCCGACGGGTGGCGCAGTCGACGCACCGCCAGGCCCCATCGCCCCAACGTCTGTGACTGGCGCATACGAAGACATTGCACGAGGCACACCACGCGCCGTGATTCTGGGTGGTGATCTCGCCGCAGTGGCTGCATACGGCCAGATGGATAGGCGTCGGGCCGCGCGCCATGGCAGGATGCCAGGCCGTGCCGTTGGGCAGAATCAAGGCACCCGCAATGTGTGCTTCTCGGATGCCGTCGCGCCCGACTTCCAGGAATTGGCCACCGGAATCCATGGCGAGCACGGGATTGCCATGCTGATCCCAGACGACGTACTGATAGATCTTGCGGTGTGGCGGCGGGGTGAATTGTGTGGCCATTAGAGCACCTCATACGCCAAGGGCCTTGGAGATCGTAACGGCTGCGAACACGACCAGACGCAGGGCTATGATTCCAAGGCCGACTACGAGCATCGCGATGCCGCATCGGATGATGGCCAGCGCCAGCGTTCGAATTCGGGGGCCCAACCGGCGAATCTGCCCCTGAGTCGGAGGCTTGATCCGAGGCGGTTGGAGTGTCGGCATCGAGCTGTTGAATGGAGACTGGTTCTGGTTCATTTCGGTTCCTCCTTGTAGGTTGTTGGTTAGACCGCCAATCGGTCATTGGTTGTTGATTTGCGCTATTCGATTCTCGAGCTACGTGGTAAGAGTCTGCGACGCCTTGTGCGTACGCCAGGAGATGTGCAGCGGGTGGGTCTTTCCTGGAAGAATCAAGGGCATGGGCAGTCGGTACGTAGCTCCAGAGCAGCATGCCCATGGTGGCGAAGATCACCATCACCGCCACCATGACGCCCCTCCACTCTCTGGGACCCAGCATTCTGGACATGTCAGTGAGATCCCCGTTGAACCCGGGTCCCTGGCTCGAGACCTTGCAGCGAATCGCTAGGTGCCTTGGCGTCCTGATTGCTGAGTGGTTGGCTGGCGGTCCCTGATTCATTGTTGTTCTCCCCGTCGATTGCGATGAACGCGGCGATCCTCGATGCGCCTTTCTCACTGGGCTCGAACCTGGCGCCGACGACGGCGCCGACCACAGCATCGAGGTCGATGGTCTCCCCGGCTCTAGGGTCGAAGCCGCATGCGCTCAGGAAGTCCGCTGCGGGGCCTTCGGTATGCAGGGGAAGGGGGAAGGAAAGGAATTCGGTCCTCCCCAGCTGTTCGAGGTCGAGATGCCTGACCGTGACGTAGAGTTCATCGTGCTCCTGGTCGTCGCGGACCTCGACAACGTCAAGTCGATAGGTAACTCCTTGGCGTCGGTCCGGGAAGGGCTTGATCTTCAGCAATCGTCTCTTCTTTCGGGGCATGGCAGGGCTCCTTGTGTCTTCCGACAGCGGCGGGCTTTGGTGCATTCCAAAGACGGCGGAAGCCATTTTCGTATGACGGCGAATCGGATGTTTCTATACGGGGACTACTCTTGGCCGACGTCTCGATGGCGCGAGATCAGCCGCGCGTGGGCCTGAATGTGCCAAAACGGTTGTCGGGCGGCTAAGGCCGGTGTTCAGGCATGAGGATGCGGCGTATTTCGTCGAGGGCTTGGCCGTCGCGGGTGCATCGGCTTACTGAAACGCCCAAGCGGCTACCTTCCGTGGGGCGTCTCGGGCGTTTGGTCAACGATAACTGGCGTTACGGCTTGGTGTTCGGGGCGACGGTCGGGAACTTCCGGACTCGGTCGATCCAAAGCCAAGTTCGTTCCTTCGGCCACCTGATCGCGTAGTCACCAGAAGCCCTGGTCTGGATGAACCTGTCGGGGTTTCCCTCGTGCGCCCGGCGAAAGGCGTAGACCCTCGCGATCAGCACCCCGTTCCTTACCAAGGACCCAATGCCTGTGATCTGCGCGATTTCTTCGGGAGTGAGGTAGTCGCCGGGATTGAGTTGGATGGCCCTGACGAGCGGGAGCGTAACCGGCCCGATGCCTTCCCATCCATCTTGGTGCTCGACCCACCTGCCTCCCGCTGCCCGGTAGCCTAGGACACCCCAGCATGTGGAAATGTAGTAGTCGTATGCCTGAGGTTTGTAGAGGCGGGCCTGTTTGGCTGTCGCGGCTCGGGCGATGACTTCACGGCCGTCATATCGCGTTACGTCGTACTTCTTCTCGGGCCTTGCTGGTCTGTGCATGGTTCTCCCTGCCTCCTCGCATATTGCTCGGGCCTACGCGATTCTGTCCCAAAACGAACAGGAGCCGGTCGTCTAGCAGAACTCGCTGAGTGTCTTTTAGGATCTGTGACATCACGAAGGACGGGGGTTCAGGCCTGGTGCAGACTGAGGCGGCACGGAGTGTCAGCTTGCCGTGCTCCGGGTCGGGATCGAAACGCGCCATCCTAGCGGTGCTCTGCATCCGCAGGAGGCAGGCCACCTGCGGGGGCAAATCCACGGTGATCGGCCCGAGGTCTACCGACATTGTGATGAGCCCAGAGCACAAATCGTACGTCAGACGAGCCGTGTTCCCGTTGCCGTCCTTGCTGAGTAGCACCCCTCGGGCAATGTGGTTGGTCTTGTCGACGTGGAATACCTCGAACGCCGGTCTTGCAGCGCGGACGACGCGGCTGAAGTACCTCGCTGGTGGAGAGGGATCTCCGCGCATCATCTCGGTCACTGTCACAACGCTTCGGTTTGCCTTTGGTTCTGGGCTCCCCGCTGGGTCAACGGACATTGCTCTACTCCAAGCTTGACATGGCCTACCCCTCGTTGAGCCCCGTTGGCACGTTCCGTGTCCGTCCTTCGTCTCCCGGGGGGCAGGCCTCGTCCGGGATGCCCATCAGTCATCCCTCCGCCGCTGGGCTTCCACAGGCAGTAAGGCTTTCCGGGGCTGGAGGGGCAAGAAATTCTGCTGGCGATGTCAAATTCCCAGGTGGTGGGCCGAACGATAGCCTTTACTTACGTCAATAGGGACAGATAATTAGAGTGATGAAGCCGCCCATGGGCAACGCATGAGAACGTGGCGGATGGCTCAGCGATAGGTGAGCCGGCCCTGTCGGTCTGTTGCAGGCATGTGTCCTTGTCAGTAGGCCTGCTGTCGATCAAAGCTGATGAACGGCGAATGTCAGCCTGATGAACTCGGAGATATGTTGATTGCGGCGCGCCGCGGCGACCAGGAAGCGGCATACGACTTCTACAAAGGGGCGTGCTCTGTTCTGGTCAAGTTTCTTTACGTCCCGTGGGGGGACGCGGAAGACTTGGTCCAGGAAGTGATTATCAAGGCGTTAGACCCTAGGCAGCCATTCATTAACATGGGTAGGACAGCGGCGTGGCTAAGGCAGCTAGCCAGGCGGGAACTGGTTCGGCGAAGACGTGCTGCGGTCTGGGCGCTCGAGTCGCTGAAATCGTACCCGCAATCGGCTGATTGCGATCCAGGTTCGGACGAACTCATACAGCGACTTCAGGCGGCGCTGAAGGAAGCGATCGATGGGCTGGATGAGAAGCACCGGGATGCTATCGTACTAAGAGAACGTGGACGCTCCATCAGGGAGATCAGCATGCTTCTAGGGCGCCCCGAAAGGACAATCAAACACCACCTGCGTACTGGGCGAACCAGGATTGCGCTATACCTGAAAGGACACTATCCGGAGGTATATGCGTCCTACGAATGGTATCTAGGCAGGTTTCTCGAGGTCAGTGATGAGTGAACGGCTGGTATTCCCCGAGGATGACGAAGTTCAGCTCGAGCGTGATTGCCGTGACCTCGAGCGCATCTTCCTTTCGGACTTAGAGGCGCACTGTTGTTGGTTGCGGGCAATGCGCGAGACACCGTTGTCGGTGTCGATTCCAGAGTCCATGGAGGAATGGACCGAATCCGAAAACAAGGCGATCCTACTACTTGGTCCATATCTTGCCTACAAGAAGGGCCTGGTTTCCGCTTCGTTGCTGCGCAAGCTTGCGCACGACCCCGACCTGCTGACCTCGCTTGGTAGGAGGATAGATGAGGGGGCTGCCGACGGTGAATGGCCCGGGCCGGATGTCGACGAGGTGGGTAGGTTCTCGCCAGAAGCCTTGGCTAAGGAATTCACGGATCTTCTTCGTGCCGAGCTAGCCTCGAGTGAGTCGTGTGCCCAGCCGATCCCTCCTCCGCAAATCGAAAGCTCGGGATTACGCCGCACGTTCGAAGGTGTGTGGACGCAAACACCTGGGAGGTATAGCTACGAGATTGAGGTCCGCTTGGCGGGGAGTACAACGCTTTCATTGCGTTGGAGGGACCGCACTTGGGGCAAGGTGCTCGTGGCGCCAAGCTCCTCCTTACTGCCGCGAGTGATCGCCCGTACTGGGGTGTTCCTAGTGTATCAGATTCTTGCCCCTAGTCCGATGAGGGTTACGGTAAATCGCTCTACTGAGAACCACGGCTTCGCACTTGGGTGGATGTGGCTAAGTGGCAGCCAAGACCGTATCACGGTAACGATGGAGATCCCCAGGGGGGCCGACTAGTACACGGGGGGCCGCACACCAGCGTACGGTCCTTGCTACCGCAAAGGTGCAACACTCTGAAGCGTCGCGTTGTTTGCTTCACCGAGGATGGGACAGCCTGCCTTTCGCAATAGGAGGTACCGAGCACGACCATTCGTCACGCTGCTACGATGAAACCGTAGCCCGTGGACCTCGTCAAGTGTTCTCGCTGGGCAGCTGCTCATCGTCCTACTTGACCGTGTCCCTCTTCCACTCAGGCGACGCACTAGTGAGGCTGCAGTTTGCCGTCGAGGGCAGTCCCCGCAACACCCAAGTTACCGAACAGGCGGCCGCTCGGCCCTGGTCCTACTTCGCCAGCAGCTCGCGATACTCCCTCAGCCTCCCCTCCGCCTCCTGCTTCGCAGCCTTGATCAAGGCCGCCAGTTCGTCCAAGGACAGGTTCTTCAGCCCGAACCGCGTCGCGATCGCAGGTGGACGACCGCCACGCTTCGCTACGGCTTTCTTGCGGCGCTTCTTCATGACCTTCTTCTTCTCGGGCTTCTTGTTCGCGCCGTGCGTCGCGGACTTGTGCCTCGCGAGATGCGCAGGCATCGAGAACTTCTTGCCGCAGAGGTCGCACTTCAGCTTCTTGGCTTTGGGCATGCGGGCGCTCCTGTTCGGTTTCGTGTAGTTTGCCTGTGCACGCGTGGGTCATTGTAAGGTTCGCCTCCGTCCACGCAAGACTGTCATTCTGCTGAGCTTGTGCGTACAGCGTCCAGCCTCCCAATTGAGCCTGGCCGCTGTGGCTGGGGGAGGTAGCAAGATGGATTCAATCAGAACGCTCATCCTGGAGTACGTGGATGGCAACGGCGCGAGCCACGTCCGGGAGATACACGTTGAGATACTCAGGGCCAAGCCCGGGACACCCGAACACACGATTCGGGCAAGGCTGTCGGAGGCAGTCATGGATGGTGTGCTGAGCAGGTTGGGGGACGGTTTCTATGATGTATACGCCGAAGACGAAGACATGACGTCGGTCGTATCGTATCCAACCAGGTGTGGGTTATGGGGCGACTCTCGATTCAGGGGCAATTGTGACGGGAGGCTGGTGAAGAACCTCGTCCTTAGGTATGGCGCGGCCAGCGTGGCAGATCCGATGTCGGGGTCGGATACCACGAGGGACGTGGTTGCCGGCCTGAACAAGTACAAGAAGAAGGGCATCAGGTACTGGGGCTCGGACCTGAAGCAGGGCTTTGACCTGACGAAGCAGGCCATCCCGGGAACGTTCGATTTCGCGTGGATCCACCCGCCGTACTGGAACATCATCCGGTACAGCGACAGGCGAGGAGATCTGAGTGCCTGCGAGGATTACGAGCAGTTTCGGGCGGTGCTGATGGTTTGCCTGAAGCGGTGCTACGACGCGCTGGTGCCTGGCGGCAGGCTGGCTGTTCTCATCGGCGATGTCCGTCGCAAGGGCAGGTACACAGCCATCATCAAGGATGTCCTGAACTTCCCGCACGGCGAGATTCGAAGCATCATCATCAAGGTCCAGCACAACTGCACGAGCGACCGAAAGCGATACGGGAAGCTGGAGGATCCGCCGATACGGCATGAGTACTGCGTGGTGTTCAGGAAGGCGGCGGTTGCCACCCGTATTGCTCGCGAAGCCTCGTCCGCCTGACGCAGCCGATTCCCAAGCAACGGTACCGTCACGGCCTGTTGCACCAGTATTCAAGGTGGTACCATCAACAGGCGCACGTCAGCCAGAACTGAGGAACGATGACCTTGGATTGATGGGAGGGCCGGTCAACATGCCTCGCCGTCCGTCAAAGAAACCGCCCCGTTATATCCGAGTCGAAGAGCATGCCCAGCTGGAAGGATGCTGCATAGGAACCGTGGATATGATTCCGAAGCTCCTGGTCGAACGCTTCGGCAAGCCCTCTCCGGGAGACGGTAACAAGGTGTCCGGCGAGTTCATCTTCGCTGATGAACATGGCGCCGAGTTCTACATCTATGACTGGAAGCTAACCGGCGACTACAACCCAGCATGCTCGCCTGAAAGGCTCTGGGACTTCGACGACATCGTTCAGCTGCAAGTTGGCGGATCTCCCCGAAGACGAGGGTCGCTCCGCAGGTTCCTGACTTGGTTGGACAGCGCCCTTGCTGACGGCTTGCAGTCGGATCAGGATTGGTTGGCCGCCCTTCCTGCTGGGCCCTGTCCGCCGGAAAGCCAAGAACGGCTTCTGCAACTCTTGGAGCACGGTGGTTCCAAGACGCAACTCGCCGCTCTGGAAGCCATTCGCCGGATAGGCGAGCCGATTGCTGCTCCGCAGCTCCTGATACAACTCCTGCAGCTATTGGACCTAGGGCAACCAGTTCGTCCGGCCACACTTGAGGCGATGTCTGTCTTCACCGAGTTGTCTCACTCGAGTTGGGTTCAATCATCCATCATGGAACAACTCAATAGCGAATTCGTGAGCACGCGGCGTAATGGCCTTTCGGCGCTCAGCGCTCTGGGGCCAAGGGTGTGGACCGATGTGGTTCTTGCTCGATTTGCTGAGTTGCTGACGGAGGAACCGACCGCAAAGGCAGCGCTCTCCGTAATGAGCGGGATTCTGGCTGGGCTGGGACGCACGACTCCGCCGCCTACACCAGAGATTGTCTTGCGTGTTGCCCTTCAGCTCAGCAGCCCTGATGGCGCCATCCGACGGTCTGCTGCCCACGCAGTGCCAGCATTGGGTAAGGCTGCGGCCGTTCCCGAAGTGTTGACGCCGTTGTTTCGCATGTTGGGAGAAGCGGACGTCCAAACGCGAGTCCCTGCGGAGATGGGTTTCAAGAAGCTGGGACAGCTTGCAGCAATTCCTGGGTTCCTGTCGCACCTCTGCCAATCTGTTCAGCCAGAGGACTTTCTGGTTCAGGCCAGCGCGCTGAGGGTGGTCCGCAACATCGCCAAGGCCACTGGTGAATCGGACGCCGGTCGCCGCCTCCAAGAGATCATTAGGTGCTCGAGGTCGAGGTAGCAAATCGGGCCACCTCGGAGCTCATGCAGGCGCTTGAGCCCCCGCCTCAGCAGTGCTACGCTCTCGCGCCATGAATTGTCCGTGCTGTGACAGCCCGAACCCGCTCTGGCTGCTCAGGGGCAATACCGTTGCATGCAGCGCAGGACACAGGCTCGTGATCAAGCCAGTGGGGCAGCGCGGTGATAGGGTCCTGGTACTCGTCGCCAACACGGCGGACGGCCAATACGCCAAAGGGACCGAGTTTCCCACCCCGAAAGAAGTCACTTTCCGCAAGCGGCCGGCTCGTGGGTGATGGTGGGCGAATCGTGCAGAGAAGGCCGTCGGTAGCCCAAACACAAGGCCGGCCCTGCCATCTGTCGTCCCGCCACAACCCAGCCTGCCCCGGCTTATCCCGATAGCAGTTGCGGATCACTCGGACAGTTGCTTTCCCAGAACGGTCTGGCCTTCGATTCGTCCAAAGGGACCAACAGCTGGGCGGATACAGCGAGTCCGCGGGGGGACGTCCAGCCCAGTCGACGACGCCAACAGGGCAGTCCGGTATGGGTGCGGGTACTTGAAGACGCTTGCTCCCTATCTGCCGGGGCGCACGACCAGGATCATGAAGGTATCGGGTTTCGGGATGGGACGGCCCCTCGCATCACGCTTCTTCCCCAACTCTGCCGTAGGGAGGAAGATCGTGTGTGCTGTGGGATCGATGTCCATGGTCTTTGCGCCAGGCTGTGTCTTCAGGGACTGTACGGACTCAAACTTGCCCGCCGATGTCTCCCGGGCGACGGCAAGGGTGCCATCACGGCAGCTCGCGAAGATGTAACCGTTGTCGAACCGGGTAGCATCGACGCTGGCTCCGATGGGCAGGTCGCCCAAGATCTTGCCGTCGTCAGCGCTCATGACGATGAGTTTCTGTGGGTCTCGGCAACCGACAAACAGGCGCCGGTGCTTGGTGTCCATCGACATGCCGATCGGGGCCCCGCCCGGCGCAGTTGGCCACTTGTCCAGGACCTTCATCGTCCTGGTGTCGACCACGGCGACCTGGTTCTTGTCCTCAAGGGCGACGTAGACCTTCCCCCGGCCATCGGCCACGAGGAACTCGGGCTTGCCGCTCAAGGCAACGGCGGCATCCGCCTTGCCAGCCTTGGGATCGACGTCAGGCGAGATGGGAATCATGACATTGGCGTCCCCGCAGCTCACCAGGACCTTTCGGCTGGCCGAGTCGTAGATGATGCCGTCCGCATCGTCGGCAGCCTTGATCTTGCCGAGCGCCCTATGCGTTTTGATGTCGAAGACGGTGACGGAAGCGTCGTTCCCGTCGCTGATGAAGCCACGGCCGACGTTGGGGACGAGAGCGACACCGTGGTTACGCTGTTGGCCGGGGATATCGGCAACGGTCTTGCCGGTGGCGGCGTCGATGACCATCATGTGCGTCGTACGCGGGACGTAGAGCAGCTTGCGCCCCGAATCGACCGTGATGTAGTCCCAGCCGCCTTCGCCTCCGATGTGGAAGACCTTGGCGATGTGATAGGGGCCGGCGTCGGCCGACTTGGGCGCAGCCTGCGTTTGGACAGGCGAGACAGCGAAGAGCGCGACCGATGCCATAGAAACAATGTACGTTATCTTGCTCATAGAAACCTCCGATACGTTGCGAACGCTGCTCGCCGCCACTCCCGGCAGACCCTATTCCAGGATCTCTCAGATTGCCCCGCCTGAGTGCGCTGTTGGGCGATCTGACATTGCACAGCGCCCGCGCTGTGGCAGCATAAGATTTTAGGGTAATGATGTCGTTGTAGTCCACACGAGCGACCTCGTGTCCGACCGAACCGTCGTCTGCAACGTCGACGGCAAAGGGCGCCTATTGCGGGCCCTTCCTCAGGAAGCATCGAAACGCCGCATCATCTTCAATGACCAGCGCCCGCATAGCCGTTCATCCTAGATCCGCCACCGTCTCAGTGGAAGGCCCCGGACAACATTACAGTCTTTTCATCTAGGCGTAATCCTGCCGTTAGGACTGATTCGTAGACTTGCGGTCAATACCATACGATCTGGGACCACAGCGATAACGGGCAACGACTCCGGTCAGCGAGGCCGGTGGGCGGGGGCTTTCTTGGTTGCCGCGTAGAAACCAAATCGAGGAAGGCGTCGGCAACGCATCGCTCATCGACCTCGCTGAGGTCGTTCTGTTAGGGGGGATGTTGAAGGGCGCGAGACACTGCTGCAGTCGGGCGCCCGCATGATGTTCACAGCGGCACCTGGGTACGGTAGGATGTTCAGCTGCACGTTTCCATTTGCGGACGGGCCGAGGTCATGCCCGTTGCGTCGAGTGTGATGGAATAGGGTCCATGCGGTTGCACTTGATAAACCCCGCTAACCGGCTCGTGGCGCTGGCCAAGGTCAAACAGAACTGGTGGAACCGCTACCGCAGGTGGAAGCCGCTCAGCCTTCTGGTCCTGGGAGGGCTGACCCCACCCGAGTGGGAGGTCACGATCGTTGACGAGAACGTCAGCGTGCCGGACTACGCGACCATGCCGCGTCCGGATCTGGTCGGCATTACGGCGTTCACCTCCCAGGCCAACCGCGCTTATGAAGTGGCTGCCGAGTTTCGCCGCCGGGGCGTGCCCGTGGTGATGGGGGGCATCCATGCGTCCATGTGCCTGGAGGAGTCCTCGCAGCGCGTTGACTCGGTTGTCACGGGGGAGGCGGAGGGCATCTGGGCGCAAGTCTTGGAGGACGCCCGGAACGGGAACCTGAAACGTGTCTACGCAGGCGAGCCTGCGAACATGGACGAGGTCCCGTTGGCCAGGCATGACCTGCTGCCGTCCGGATACGCCCTCGGGGCCATCCAGACCACGCGCGGCTGCCCGCTCCATTGCAGTTTCTGCACCGTGACGGCCTTCAACGGCAGGGAATACCGGCAACGGCCCATTGACGATGTCGTGCGGGAATTCGGGTTGATCCGGGAGAAGCGCGTTCTGATTGTGGACGACAATCTGATCGGCACGTGCGATGAACATATCGCCCGCGCCAAGGACCTGTTTCGGGCCATGATCCGGGCGGACCTGCGCAAGGAGTGGGTTGCCCAGGTGACGATCAACATGGCCGACGACGACGAACTGCTGATGTTGGCGTCCAAGTCCGGCTGCAAGGGCGTCTTCATCGGCTTTGAGTCACCGACGGCGGAAGGGCTGTTGGAGGTCGGCAAGAAGTTCAACCTCCACGCGGGGCGAGACTTCAAGGCCTCTGTCGATCGGATACATCGGCACAAGATCCTGGTTGTCGGTTCTTTCATCATGGGACTGGACACGGACGGGCCAGGCATTGGCAAGCGGATTGCCGACACGAGCAGCCGCTACGGGGTAGACATCCTCAACACGTTATTCCTAACGCCGCTGCCCGGCACGCGCCTGTGGAAGGATATGGAATCACAGGGTCGCATCACCGCCAACTCCTTTCCAGAGGACTGGAAATTCTACACGCTGTTGTTTCCAGTGGCCTGCTACAAGCATCTATCCTCGGATGAGATGTTTCGAGAGATGGAGGAGTGCGTCGGGACCTTCTTTTCCCTACCGCGCGTCCTACGCCGGTTTTGGGGGAACTTGTGGCGAATGCGGAGTCCCATCTTCGCGCTGGCGATTGACCTTTCCAGCAGGAACAATCTTGCCCTGAATCGCAAGACATACCGAGAATTCAGTTTGACGCACGACGTGGAGGAGTAGACCCTACTGCAAAGCATCGCATCCGAAGCCGTCGCGGTCGCTGGCGGGTGCTTTTGGGTACGCGGCGTAAGGAACGGGCTGGGTTGGGAACCCCTTCTTGTGACAGAGCCCGCCCGCGGTGCTCCGCACGTCACATCTCCACTCGAAAGAAGGAGAACGGATCATGATGTTACCAAGGAACACGCGAGACAGAATCCTGATGGTTGTGGCGTTCGCCGCGCTGTTGCTTCTTCTGGGCGTGGTTTCCTCCGAGTCCGCAGCAAAGGAGGGAGAAGGCGAGCGAAAGGTCACGGTTCAGTCATCTGAGCTTCCGGACAACATACGGCAGGCCATCCGGAAGGCCGTGCCGAACGGAAAGGTCGTGAAGATCGAGAAGGAGGTTCAGGGCGAAGACCCGGGCCAGTACGACGTGGTCATACGCCTGAACGACAAGGTGTACGAAGTCGAGATGTCTCCAGAGGGAAAGATCATCGAGGTCAAGGACAAGGCTACCGATCGGGAGGTATCCCTGGGGCAGCAGGAGAAGAAATGGACGGACACGTTCCATCATGAGGACTGCACGTTCGCCACGACCGGCAGGAACCGGTTCTTCATTCTGGAGCCCGGCTATAGGCTGGTCCTCGAAAGTCGCAAGGAGAAGGTCGTCATCACCGTTCTGGACGAAACGAAAAGGATCGGCAACGTGATGACGAGAGTTGTGGAAGAGCGGGAGGAAGAGCGCGGACAACTGAAAGAGATCTCGCGCAACTTCTTTGCCATCTGCAAAGAGCACGGCGACGTGTTCTACTTCGGCGAAGAAGTGGATATCTACAGAGACGGCAAGGTCGTGAAGCACGAGGGTGCCTGGCGAGCTGACGCAAAAGACTCCAAGCCGGGCATCATGATGCCTGGGACCATCCTCCTTGGCGCTCGGTACTATCAGGAGATCGCGCCGAACGCGAAGGACAGGGCCGAGCACATGCGCGACGACGTGACTCTGAAAACGCCCGCTGCGAAGTTCAGGAACTGCCTGCTCGTGCAAGAGACGTCCGCCATCGAGGATGAGCAGGAGTACAAGACCTATGCCCCAGGTGTGGGCCTTATCCAGGACGAGGATGGGTGCGAGGCCGCAGCCTGCCGCAACAATGCACAATCCCACCGCGATACCAGTGGACAGCAGGCGAATACTCATGAGACCAACCCCACGATTACGAGACGGCGATCGTTGGCCCGCATCATTATTCTAGCGTGAGAGACCAGCGAGGCCATATCAGACTCCCTGGCACGAACCATCCCGCTTGGGCAAACCTACCTACCATCCCAGAGAAGCTTCCACGCAGCCGAGCGACCGCCTCTTCCCATGGTTGAGAAGAGGCGGTTCGCAAAGACGAGCTGTTTCGGAGGTGGTGTAGATGGCACCTATCAAAAAGTTTCGCGCAGGAAGCATTTCTTGTGCGTTGTGGGAAAACGAAGCGACGGTGGAAGGCCGCAAGATCGACATCCTGAAAGCTACCGTCGAACGACGTTATAAGGATCGGGATGGCGCCTGGAAATCAACCGGAAGCTTCAGCAGGAACGAGATACCTCTCGTGATTTACTGCCTGACCCAGGCGTTCGCTGCGATGGTCGGCGAGAAGGGCAGTCCGGATGAGGAGGTGGAGTAGATGAGCGTGCGGTCCTGGTGCAGGGCCGCGGTTCACTTTTTCGGGCGCGTTCACAGGCGCAACAGGGAAACAGAGGGCGCGACCTTACCGAGGAAACCGTCGGCCAGCCAACAGCTCGCGCTCTGCGATCGTGGCCAGGAACCCGGGCAGCGAGTGTGGCGCTGCCGGGTCAAGGGATGCGACTTCAGCATGCCGATCGCTGAGGATCAGGTTGACAGCGTTGGCTTCTGCAAGGTGCATCATCTGGTCAAGCACCATGGATTGGCGCCGGCAGCGGTGATTGAGGCAGAGCCCGGGCTTGCGGGTGAGGTTGAGGCGTATTGTGAGGGGATGGGGTTTGGGTGGTCTGCTTGAAACAGGCCAGCTCTCGTTCCCCGGAGAGCCGCCTTGTTCTCCTGAGGTGAAGCAAGATGAACGGACTCGATGATGTGGTTTCGGTGCACGCGAAAGCGCTGTGGCTCGAGCAGCAACGTGACGAGATTGAGCGTGCGATCAGGAACGTGAAGCGCTCTACTTGGGATAAATGGTTCAGGAGGGAGTGGTATCGGGCCGCGTGGCAGATCGCTAAAAGGCAGCGCCCCGGGGCCGGCAGCAGGCGTGATCGGGGGCGAGGCCAGGCTCCGTCCCGCCCTTTCGTGAGCGGCACGAAGCCGTGGAGGTGGAGAAGATGAACGAAGGCAATGCCGCAAGATGGCAGGAGGAGAGGTCATTCGATGCGTGGTTGGAGGCTTTCGAAGATGGGCTACCGACGAGGAGGTCGACGCCTATCGGAGAGGGGTGATGCAGGATGAATGAGGAAGAAGCGCGGGAGCTGGCCTTTGCCATGCTGATGGACTTCGAGGAGGTCCTTGAGGAGTACGATGTCACGATTCCGTCTGCGGACCGGGAAGGCACGCCTGAAGAGGCCCGGCTGTACGGGACGGAGTACTACGACCTGGAGGATGCCATCACGGAGGTCCTCAAGAAGAACAACAGCAGGCGCATCGGGCTGCGAGACGCACGGCGCTTGTCGTTCCTGATTCTGGAAGAGATTGAGGAGGCGCTCCGTGAGGCCGGGTGCAGCCTACCGCCAGGCCTTCGCCAGGGCCCGTATGGCTATCCGCGGGTCGGCGAGCAGGAATGGGACCGGCTTAGGGCCATGATCATCGGCGTTCTGACGCGTTGGGGGCACCGTCCTGAACGCGGCAAGCGTGGATGGTCGGGCCCCGACGATGAGGCCAGGGCTGCGGTCGAGCAGATGCGCCAGAGGATGGCTGAGGCGCCGGCGGGGATTGCGCGGAGGGGATGAAGATGTGCGTAAGGCCCAGCTCTGAGTCCCCAACCGAGGAGCTCGATCAGGTCCTGTGGAAGCTGTTCAGGATGTGGGAGTCGTACACATCCCCCCACACCGACAAAAGCGGCAACGGCGTCGAAGAGTTCTGCCGCTGTGTGCGGGCCCGGCTTGAGAAGCTGCTGAAGGAACGGGCGGAGACCGGACGTGCCCGGCGTCAACAAGGGGTGGGACAGGACAAGGAGGCATGATGATCAACGGGAATTCGAGCCACCAAGACGTGTCCCTTTGATGTTTCCGGCGTCGGTGAATTGGCGTGAATGCGGGCGCTTTCTTCGGTGCTTCGCCATGACAGGTCGGCGAAATGCGGATAGGATCCCCACTCGCCAGACCGGGGGCCGGCAAGCGGATGACAGGGTCCTGCTGGGGGGCCTGGGGGTCGGACCCGGTGCGAGGATACGTGGAAGGGCAGGTGGGGAGTCATGCCGTTCACATGCTCAACGCGGAAACATGGGGGATTTGCCCAGAGTGTCGAGCTTGCGTGTGGTCTGATCGGCCGACGGTATAGCTCCCATGGCGCGTTTCGGTCTACCTCTGGCCTGTTGTCAATAACGTGTCTGGCGCTGATCCCTGGGCCGCTCGGCAGGTGTCATTCGGAACAGGAACAGGGCAGCAGGGGTGTTCCGGTTAGTTCGCTCTCTCACGCCGGCGACTACTCTTTCGGGTATTATCCTGACGGTTGGCGCCGGCCGCAGGAGCGCGCCCCGATCCGCTTTGCCGTCCAGACAAACCGCTACGGTCTGTTGCTGAATGCGTCGCGGGCCCGGATAGAAAGATTGGGGCCGGTTGCCGCACCTCTCGACGGCGCCCTGGCCGCCATCCAGGGTAACGAGGTGCTGGCATCATTACCTGCGGCGGAGTTGTCGTTCGCCGTTATGTGCAACGGGCGCGCATTTCCGGTCGCTTCCGGCGCTGGCATTTCGGAGCAGGTGCGGCTCTATCGGGTGGGGAAGTACCTGCAGCACTTCGACATTCAGACGGTGCAAATCGGAGGTGGGGCAACGGGCCCGGCGCTGGAAGGCGTGAACGGGTGGATGGAGGCGTACTGCTGGACCGACCGGCTGGCCGTGCAAATGCACGTATCTTCGTACCGGAATCATCTTGCGCCGGTTCAGCAGCTCGACAAGGTTGTGCTCGCCGCTTCGCTCCAGATTCCGACCGAGTACAGCATCGTCGAGGTGCTCGGCCCGGACAACGTGTGGCGGACCGCCAGCCCAGGGGATTCCTGCGAGACGGCGATTGCCGTACGAAGCCCGGCGGGTGCCGGCATTGCACTCCTTGGCGGTCCCGGCGGCGGTCAACACCTTGGGATCGGTGAGGACCGCTGCATCAGGCTGGAAACGTCTCCACTCCCGCTTCCGGCCGAGGGGCTGACGACGCTTGCCTGTATTGTCGTGCCCTCGACAGATGTCCGCCGGGACGCCGCGCGAGAGGTTCGGCGAATGCGCGCGGCGTTGGATTCCCGTCTCCGTATCCTGGCGGTGGGTATGGCCCCATACACCGACAAGCTTCGGGTCGACTACGACCCAACCAGGGGTTGGCACCAGGTCACGCTGGGCGAGAGCGCCGACCCGACGACGTTGGAACGTGTGCGCGTGACCATGGAGAATGCGGACCGTGAGCCACACACCGTCCGCCTCAATTTTGCGAAGGTCGGCGGGGCATACTCGATTACCGGAATGTCGCCAGTCCTGCGCGACGCGGACGGATATCCCATCGGACTGCCGGTTCAGATCTCCAAGAATTGGCACTGCGTACCCTCATGGTTTAGCGGCCTGACCATGATTGAGCTGCCACAGGGTCAGCATCTCGAACTGGAGTTTGACCTGGCCTATGCCTTCTGGGGTGGCGTTCCAGCGGTCTCACACGCGCAGCTCTGCCTGCTGGGGTACGGCGGCAATCAGGTCTGGGATGAGATGGCCATCGGATCGTTCGGCGAAAGCATCTGCTACGATCCGGACGTGAACCTGAATCGGTCGATGGTGGATGACATGCGGCCGCTGATGGTCTGGGGCATGGGGGCAAGCGCGAAGACAAAATGGAGCTGGACGCACAATGTTGGTGGCTGCGATTTTCTGACGCTGTTCCTGAAGGGCAAGCCGAAACGGCAGTACCTCGTACGGCAGAAGACGCTTTACAGCAGCTACGGTCCCGTTCTCACCGACGTGTCCTACGCCGGACAGACGCCGGACGGCGGGATTCAATCGCGTGTTCGCACACAGAGCTGGCAGTCGGACGACTACGTGCGAGCGCTCTACACCCTACGCTACGATGCGGTCAAAGGGGTTGATGAGATTGATCGCCTCGCGTTCTTTCAATTGGGTGCCGACCACTACAACGGGCTACAGTATCCGAAGGTTGCGCGGGGGTCGCTACGGGGAGTTGAGGAGGTTTGGGGTTCGATCATGGGGGGGCTCAAATACAGTCGCCGTGGTGAGGCGTTGGAGGGCCCATTGCCATGGGTCGGTCTGTACGGTGCACGCAAGACGCCGAAAACGGGTTTTGACAAGGCCGACCAGGGCGCTCTTGCCAACAAGGCGATGATCGTCCGCAGGTGGAATGCGAAGCTGAACGGGGCTGATTGTCCTCTGCCGCACTACTCGGTCTACGGTTCGGCCGACGGGGTCGCGAGTGTTCTGGTAGAGCTCTCTCCTCCGAAGGGCGTCGAGCATTTGAAGCCGGGCGACTTCCTGGACGCGCAGGTTGAGGTCCTTATCCTGCCTCAGCGGGCGGAGGATTACTACGGGCCGAACCGCAACCTGATCGCGGCACTCAAGGCGCGCCCGGAAGGTTGGGCCCTGACCCATCGCGAGGCCGCCTGTTCGAACATCGACGTCAAGGCCCGGGTAGGAACGGTAGAGCAGGCATGGCCCGTACGAATTCGCGCCGAGCAAGGTCGACGAGCAGAATTCACGATCACCGGTGGCGTTGGTTATACGCCGATTACGATCACCGGGGCGGCCGACTACCGTACGTTCAATCTCCAGCGACTGCGGGGGGATGGAGAGGCAGAGGCGATTCCCGAGTCCAAGGGAGGCAGGGATTGGTGGCAAGCGCAATTCGATTCCTCGACCGGCAACTGGGAACTGACCTTCACGCTGTGCCTCGACACGCCCGAAGATAAGCGAGGGCCACGGACGTTTCTTTGGACGTTGGCCTCGAATCCTGCATCAAACGGCGGGATCGGGCGGTTATGAGAGGGCTTTCGATTCGCGGCGGGAACCTCTTGAAGTCGAATCGGTCCGGAAGTGGACCGAAGGTGTTGACCGCCGCTACGAGAGAGCTGTGGAAGCCAAGGCCCTTCGGTTCTGCGCGAGACGAGGGTTCCTTTTCGCCTACCCAAAGGGATTCGAGCTGTTTCCAAGAAGGGTCCTTTGGAGCCCGTGGTGGGGGACCTGGCGGTTCGCCTAGGCGTGGGCGAACCGCCAGAAGAGCGGTGCAGCCGGTGGTGTCAGAATGAAAGACGATACGGTGTTGAGGTTCCAATCCCCGCGGCGTTTGCCAATCGTGCTGGTGGACGGCGTCGACTGGTTCGTTGATGCTCGGCTCAGGCAATTCAGGGAGGTCACGAATCCTCACAACTTTGTTGATTTCAATTCCGAGGTGGGTGGAAGAATGCTGGCTGAACGGCCGCGTTGGGGGGACTGGGAGCATTAGGCCCGAAAGGGCCGGATGCGTGGGGCCGGGCAAGGGTAATGCTTCGGGGCCACGCAGACCCCCGTCGTAAGTCCCCTGCAGGGTCGGCTTCGCCTAAAGGCTTATCGAATGGTTCGCTCAGTAGTAGGCGAACCGCCATTAGGGGCTGCAAGGCCGGAGGTGATACCGTGAAACAAGCAATCGAAAACGTTGCCGGCAACTTTGACCTGGGCGAATGCTTTGCCGATGTCAGATGCCGCCATGGGCATGTCTCGAGGTTGTTCAACATCGGCAGAGGTCACTACGTTGCGTGCGACACGTGCAGGACGTTCGTCTTCGTTGGAAGCAATCTGATGAGCTCATGGCGCGAGGAGCAAAGGGGGACCTGGCAGCGCAATCGCGACAGCATAGAGGGATACGAGGAAGTCCGGGCGTAGAGACAATTCCCTGGCCTCTGGCCTTTTTCGGCGGTGGTTCATTGAGGACCGGAAGGAAGCCTTACGGGTCATGGTTGACTCCGGGCCACGCAGACCCCTTATCGTAAAGCTTTCCCCTTCGGGTCGGCCTGACGGCCTAAAGCTTTATCGAGGGGTCCGCTCACCGGCCCTCCGCTGGCATGGTTGAGTTGCGTGGCGGTTCGCAAGAGAACGGGCGACCCGCCAAATGAGCGGTGCAGCTCGGAGGTATCAACATGAAAGGTACAAACGAAGACGAAGGTGAGTGCGACGTCGACGGGTATCCGGTTTCGGCTTTGCTCTCGTCTGAGTGCAGGAATCCGTACGGGAGCGTTCCCGGGCTTGAAGAGGATGAGTTGGCTGACCCGGATGAACTGGAACGGCAGGTCTACCGGGATTATTTCGAGCCGGTTTTAGAGCTGCCAGTGCGGGGCAGACGTGCGTGGGTACCATGGGCGGTTGACGGCACAGGCGGTCTAGACTGGGGAGCGTTTGGCACGGTGGATTTCCAGCGGACGATGCCGGAGTTCGACAAGGCCAGGTACAAGGCCGAGAAGCTTCGCGAGAAGCTCAAGGACGTGCTCATCATGCTCGGCATCGTCAAAGAGCGGCTGCCTGGCAAGGCGAAGGACCTGGTGCTGAAGCATCTGAAGATGGGCGTGATTGGCCTGGACCACATCACGAACGGGGACATGCTCGATGTGGCTCAGTTGTACCTGAAGGCCAGGCGGCTTCAGAGGGAGATTGAGGAGTTGCGGGACGCAAGCCGGGCCTGGCGGGGACGGCAGAGAGCCAAGATGCTGGCGTGATTCCGGGAAGCTCATAGGTCTCGGGAAGGGCTCGCAGACCCGGCCAGGGGGTGAGCCGGTTCTTCTCGGTTCTGTGTTGGAGGAGTTGTCACAGGATGCTGCAGGCAATCTGTCGCGGGCGATGATTCGAACGGTGGCGGCACAAGTCAGGCTGACCTATCTGCTGGCGGGAAGGGCTTGAAGGGTGGGTGAGGACCGTAGCAAAGGGGTTCTGTCGAGGGATGAGTTGGTGGCAGGAGACGGGTTCTTGTTGGGATGCGTGAACGCTTGCTCTGAGCAAGCGTTGGCGGGCATTCATCCTTCGGATTCAGCCCACCTGTCCGGCCCTTCGGGCCGGCGGGGCCGGGGGGAAAGCATGTTGATGAAGGGGGCGGTGAGATGGCATGTTTGTACAGGGAGGCGGTCATGAAAAGGCTCTCTGGCATGCCGGGCAGTGGAAGAATGTGGCATGAGAGGTGATGGTGTTCTGCAGAAGGAACGGGGCTGAATGGGGACGTGTGAGGACGAGAAGACGGGGAGGGAGGACGGTCGAGGGGGTAGCGGGGACAGGCAAGAAAGGGCGTTTTGGGGATTTCTGGAAAGCGAGTCTGACAAGTGACTGCAATTGGGTGAGTTGTGAGTGAGATAGAGTTGGGACTAGGGGTATATAGCAGGAAATCCGAGCTGGAGTCCGAGCCCCAAATCGACTCCATGGCCGGCCTCAGGCGTCGAGAACGTCCCGGCAGCTGTCGGCCAGCCAGCGCTCGAACGCGATGCCGGCCTGAACCGCTTCCCGATCCTGGGCGCCCCCTTTAACGAGCTCAGAAGCGAGCGCCGCCAGCCGCCGACGGGCGCGGTTTTCGATCCCCATCAAGAGCTGATTCCTGACCGTGTCCATGTACCTCACCTCATGGGCTGGGAACCCGCGTCAATTCATAAACCTTCCGCTTCGGCGTACCCACTCGGCGGTGGCAACGGCACCGCAAAGCTTAAATAGGAGTACCCCGTTACCACCCCCAAGTGAGCCCTTCGGAGGTGGTCCAATGAATCCTAGCATTCCCCCAAACGGCCCCCAAAACACCGGGGCCTACGTACCGTACTTCTATCAGTCAGGGCTCTATCTGTGGCACGATCGACCCCGCCATCCTGTCCCGGCGAGCCCCTCAGCACGTACCTACGCAACGTATGATTTCTCGTCAGATGGCCGCATTACGAGGCCCTTCTCCTACCCCCAAACCGTCGAGCAGGTCATCGCTCGCGGCTACCTGGCGATCCCCCAATCGGATCCCGAGACGGCCATCTTGACCGACAAGGGCCACACGTCCTGGCTCGGCCTGGATGACCTGATCGGCCAGGTTCGAAGACGCTACGAGATCTACCAGACGAACATGGAGGGCATCCAGGAAGCCAGACTCTCGTCCGCCAACTCGATGCATTCGGTTATCGCTTCTCGTGGCAACGTCGCGGTCAATAGCCGCGAGGCCTACAGCATCAACAAGTCGCTTCGGGAGCTCTATCAACAGGAGAGCGACGAGCGCGTCCGGCTCTGGCAGGACGTATCGAAGCTCAGGCTGCTGCTCCCCGAAACCGCTCAATCGTACCTCTCAGCGCACCGGAAACTGTCGATTCTCGGTGCCCCACCGGGTGATGCCCCATGATGCTCCGGGCGCAGGAGCTCTGCCGGAAGCTCAAGCCTGTTCTCGGTGCAAAGGTCGACCGATTGTGGGCTGCGTACCTGGCGGAATCCGAGCTTGGAGGAAAGGCCGACATCGAGCAGACGCTTGAACTGTTGGCAGCCAAGTATCTCGGCCAGAACTACGAACCCGATCGAAATCCGTTCCCACCCCCGAGCAGGCTGTTCGCTACCGCGGGGGATCTGCCCCTCGGCAAGATCTCTTATGCAGATCGAGAGCTGTACCCGTTCTCGCTGAAGAGCGGCAGGTTGAAGGAGCATCTTCTAGTTGCCGGTAGATCTGGATCCGGTAAGACGAATCTCACATTCATGCTCATGCTGGGGATGATGAAGCAAGGCATCAAGGTCCTCGCGATGGACTGGAAGCGAGGATACCGGGACCTATTCTCGCTCGAACCCGGGCTCCGCGTGTACACGATCGGCCGCGATGTCGCGCCGTTTCGGTTCAACCCCTTGATCCCTCCACCAGGCTGCGAGCCGCACGTCTGGGTCAAGCTTATCGTCGACGTGATCGCCGGTGCCTACCTCGGCGGGGAGGGCGTCATCAGTCTTCTTGTCGCCGGCTTGGACCACCTGTACCGAGAGATGGGCGTCTTTGATGGTACCCCCACGCGCTGGCCCACGGTCCAAGACCTGCTCGCGTGGCTTCGTACCGTCAAGCTCAAAGGCAGGGCTGCCATGTGGCAGGCCTCGGCCGAACGAATCCTCCTTGCGATGGGCTACGGTGAGTTCGCCGCAGTCGTCAACACTCAGGACAACTCCCATGTCCGCGAGCTTCTCGACCACAACGTCGTCCTGGAGATGGACGGCCTGTCGAGCAATTCGGACCGTGTCATGTTCTCCGAAGCCCTCACGTTGTACCTCTACCGCTACCGTTTGGCCCAAGGCCCGCGAGACCAGCTGACCAACGTGATCGTCCTGGAGGAGGCCCACAACCTTCTCCTCGCCAAGCAGCTTGGCACCAAGGAATCCATCCTCGAGACCTCGATTCGAATGATCCGACAGTACGGCCTCGGCTATGTCTTCGTGGACCAGTCGGCTTCCTTGCTCAGCAAGGTGGCGTTTGCCAACAGCTACGCGACGCTCGCCCTAAGCCAGAAGCTTCGGGCTGATGTGCAAACGATGTCGGGTGCGATGAACTTGACGGACGAACAGAAGGACGCGCTCAAGACCTTGCCCATCGGTTCCGCGGTCGTTCGGCTTGCGGACGAGCATCCCGAGCCGTTCCTTGTCAGAATCCCCCGTTGCCCGATCCGGGAGGGCTCCGTGTCGGATTGCGAGATCCGGCAGCGGATGTCAACCTATCTCGGCGATTCCACGCAGCAAAACGCCCCCGAGAACCAGTCGACAGCAATTCCGGCCGTTCCGTCCTCAGATAGAAAACCTGAAATCATGATGAAGAAGAACTCCCACCCACCATCCCCCAAGGAAGCTATCGTAACCGCACCAAGAGGAGCACCGACGACAGCTTCCGGTACCGATCCACCCACGCCAACACTATCCAGGGAAGCGACACGCTTCTTGTCAGATGTAGCCAGCCGGCCGCTCTCGACAACGGTCTCGCGGTACCAACGGCTCAACCTGTCCCGCCGCCGTGGCAACGCCATCCGGCAGGACCTCGTCAAGGCTGGCCTGATCGAATCTGTACCCATCGCCACGCGCGCTGGTCAGGTCGTCTTGTACCAGCTGACCGACTACGGGCGGTCGTTCTGCTCCGACGTCGGGATCGATCCCGGTCCCCCGCCGCGCGCCAGTTTGGAGCATTCGTACTGGGTCATGAAGGCCGCGCGGCACTTCGAGAACGAAGGTTACGAGGTCGCCCAGGAGCACGCCGTCCGCGGCAACGGCACCGTTGACCTCCTCGCCGAGCGCCCTGGCGACCGCGTCGCTGTCGAGGTTGAGACTGGCAAGTCCGACATCAAAGGCAACCTTGGCAAACTTCAAGCCAAGGGCTTCGATCGGGTCGTCTTCGTGGCCACGTCGCCCGCAGCCGTGAGCGCTTGCAGGAAGGTCATCGATGGTTCTGCGCCCCGCGATGAACTTGCCGTTGAGCTGCTGACCTGGCTGGATGTGTCCTAAACCGCACTGTACCTGGCGCCCCATCATGTCGGCGAGCGGCTCGGCTGTAATGATCTCTTGGCACGCGTAATCGGCGATTTCCTGGCGACAGCAGGAAATCATCCGCACGTCGTTGGGATCGTCGACGTTCCGCCGTGTGTTCGATTTATACTCAAGTGAAAGCCCTGACGGCGAGGCCCCATCTACTGAGGTCGGGGGATGACGGGGTGCCTGCGATAGCGGCACGCAACTGCCCATCTGACAGACTTAGGGCCTCGCCGATGGGATTCCTCGTTCCGAGAAGCGCGTCCCGCTTGGTCTGACGGTTCAGAAGGGAGGGCAACCATGAAGGGCTCACCGGAAGGCGGAGTCTCGGTACTGCCGAGAATCCAAGGCGCTCGTCGACGTTCTTCCGTACCGATTGTCCACCACGTTGTCTTCATCTGCGGGCTCTCATCCGCTGGCAAGGACTCCTTGTTGTCACGCGCAGCCGTACTGCGCCCGTTGTCTCAGTGTGGCCGCTTCCTGAGCAAATGGACCACCCGCGGTGCTCGGTCCTCCGAGCGCATTCGCTCGGACGGCACCAGCCTACCGATCCCCTATGGCATCAAGACCGCTTCCCACCACCAGCTTTCCTCTCACGGAGCGTACTTCGGCTTCTTTGCCAAGTACGGCAACCACTACGCTTTCTCCCGAGCCGAGCTCATATCCTGGCTCCGCATCGCCTCCCCGAAGCTTATCGTTGGCATCTACAGTGGAATCGATTGCCTGGTATCGATCCGGCAGGAGTCCGGGGCACTCTTCCACGAGATGACGGTTGGGGCTGCCAAAGGACGGATGCGGCAGATTGTTCGGGTCCAAAGCCATTGGGCTCTCGTGGACGCACCTGCTGACCAATGCCTGGAGCGCGTGGACAAGAAAGGGCTTGATGAACGGACCTCCCGTTTGAAGAAAGATGCCATACGTCGAGAGGCCGAACTGATTCTATTACTGAAGAACGAGGGGTTCTTCGATGTCGTCATCGACAACTCGGCCGGGCGCTCTCTGGATGCGGCGGTTCAGGGCTTCGTTGAGTTCCTCCGGGGCCTCGAGGTGCCGTGCCCGTAAGTCGCGAATGTAGGTCCGGCCTCACTAACCATCCCCGATGGCGGCCCGGATCGCCGGGCAGCGAGCCAACTTCGTCCATTTGCCATCAGTCTATCCATAATCGGTCGGCATCGCTCGATCTCCGCACACGCACCGATGTGCGCTCGCGTGCTGCCCCGCTTGGTACACCTTCCTGATCAGCTTCTCCGGCCAACTCGGCCCCCTCAACTGCTCCGGATAGACGAACAACGCTGGGATCTCGTTGGCGCGATAGACCCGCTGCTTGTGGCGAATCCCGGCCAGGTACTCGGGCACATCAGGCATGCCGGCGTACTCGATGACCAGGTTGTTCAGGCTGGGAACCGTATAGTCGGGATGCCAGATCTTGTGCCGGCCGCGGTCGTAGATGAGCGTGGGTTGCTCGTAGAGAAAGGGCAGCCCGCACCGGTCCAACAGGCGCCCGACCTGGGCCTCGCCGCGGGATCTGTAGGGCGGTTCGTGCGGGCCGAGTTGGTCCTCGAGCCGAGCCTTGGTGGAGCGAATCACGCACGCTTCACCTCGCGCGCTTGCTTGGCGATCCGGAGACCCGTGGACAGCAAGTGTTTCTCGGTTCGCTCAATCGTTCGGATGAGTCTGGCGTTATGCCTTTGGAGCTTCTCGGCTGCTTCGATGACGGCCGGGACATGTTGATATTCGTGATTGGCCAGGTGCTGTTGGGCTCGTCTTGTGAGCTCTCGGATCCGTCGCTCGTTCTCGGCCACGGCCTTGTCCAGGCGCTCGATACGGACGTCGAGCTTGAGCTCTTTGTACCGACGCTGAAACTGGATCGAGAGCTTCCGCTTCTCCAACGGCGGCAGCTTGCCCGACACGTGCTGTAGCTCCTCCATCTTTGCGGTGTGGCCGTTTCGGATCTGATGAGCCTTGGCACGGAGCCTGGCCATGCGCTCGGTAAGCCAACCTTCCGCCGGCAGCATGCGTCGGAGCTGGAGCATGACGTCGCCGGCGCCCTCCGGCCTTTCGAGAAGCGTGGAGGCCTCTTTGCGGGCGCGCTTGAAGCCTCGTGTGAGTCGATCGGCCACCGCTCGGTCCTCATAGATATCACTCATGTCGTGACGGATGTCACCGAGGTCCGCGGAGTTCGGAGAACTGGTCGGCCCTCGCCGGTGCATGAGAAACGCGATGACGCCGACGCCCAGCACGATCGTCACGATGGTCTGCAGCGCTCGCTCATCAACGGGCCAGTCAATGCCGATCATCCATCCGATGAGGATGCTGGCTCCGAAGGCGATGCCCGCTCCGGCCCAGCCACCGCCGACGTGACGGATGGCCTGGTACAAGACGCCAGCCAATAGGATCATCGCGAAGCCGGCGGCCAGCGGACCCAGGTCCCGGATCGACCTGCCCGTTTGGTACTCCCACCACACCAGGCCGATCGAGAGCGCTAGGCCGAGTGCAGCGGACATGGCGATGGCGGGACGCTTGTTCCCGAAGCGCCTTTCCAGAACGGCGAAGACGACGGCAGTGAAGAACGTGAACGCCAGGACGAAGTCAGGCAGGTAGGACTCGAACAGGTCGTGGTAAGGGAACCAAGTGAAGGGGAATCCGTATGCCATGGGGCCTGTGTGGGGCCCGGAGTATTTAAGCCTTTCGGCTGTGTAGGCCAGGCAGGCTTCGCGCCGGAACGCTTGCGCGACATGTATTGGATCATTCGATGTGCGTAACCTGCCAACCTTGTTGCGAGAGATATTCCGCGATCAGCGCGCGATGACACCTGGCGGGATCGCGCTCGGCACACAGCAAGCAGATGGGCGTGGGGAGTTCGAGAAGCCTCCTGGTCAGTAGCTCGCCGGCGAGTTGAAGGAGGCGCTTGTACGGTGATTCCCAGTCTTCGTGTTCGAGGAAGATGTTGCCGAGTTCCGGAAGCGAGCGGTAGGTGATGGTCGCGTCGGAAAACGTCTTCTCGATGCCCCTGTCGGCAGATCGCGCCTTGACGAAGGCGCCGGAGTAGGCTCGGTCGGGGCGGAGCCTTACATCGACCACGGTCTGGATATCGTTCCGCACAAGGATGGCCACGAGATCCCGGGGCTCTCGACCGCCGTAGCCGATGGTAAACAGCTCCATGTAAACTCCTCCACAGCAGCCTGCCGATTCTTCGCGTCGCGCGGCATCTGCCATGTGCGGTGACGGCCTGATACTAGCATACTGCCACGCGCTTCCCTGGCGATGACGCCCCGGTGACAGGAGGCACGTATTAGGGAAAGGGCGTTGGCTGCTGAGACGCCGAACCGCTACCGGTCGGACTTTTCGTTGATCGCGGTCGGGGGTGGCGGTAAGATTGTATACGGTCGGTCCAGTTCGCCTATGTTGCGTGCTCTTGAGCATTTGGGAGAGGAGCCCGGTTGCCTTGTCGCGCGGAGCCATTCAGGTGGTGGGCACCTTGGTCGGTCTACCGGCGGCAGCCGATCCCTGGTTGGCAGAATATGGCTTCTGGCTCGGAGGGGGCGATGCTCTACAGAAGCGATCACGTCTTGGTCACAAGCGGTGCGCCACTGCTTGCATCATGTGGTGGATTTCCGAGCGCCGTTGGGTTACCCGTGGCGGCGGCCAGTCTGGTTGACCTGCGGCCTCAGGGCCGTAGCGTTGAGGTATTCTGAAAGGGTAGGACATGCTCTGCTTCGATGTGATTCGTACCGGAGCTTTGATAAGGAGCGCCATGATGAGCGGTGATGGTATGGTTCGGGATGTGCCTAGGAGTGTTCTAGGAAGAGCTTATGATTATGCTAGAAAGAAAGTCTCAAGGACAATTACTGGCGCTAAATATGCAGCAGCAGGACTTGCGATTCTCACTGCATTAACTGCTATAGAAAAAGCACACGCTGCTCCGCTTGGCGATCCATTGCTTTCATTGCCAGCTGAATCAATTCCAACTGGTGGTTTTGCTGCACCAAACACAACTCTTTATGGTAATCTGACAGGCGCAGACGGTGATGTTACTTCTCCAATCTGGTACTTAGTTACAGATGACGGTTATATTCACACATGCGAAGGGAATAACCTGAAACCGGGTGTTGATCCAATATTTACTGGTGTAACAGGTGCCTCTGGAATTTGTATAACTCCAAATGGATTAGCAATAAGCCAAGGCACAGACATCTATGAAGGAAGAATTGTCGGCGGAGCATGGATCCTAGACGATATTGTAGGTTTAACAGGCTTCACATCAGACACAACAGATGTTGACTGGTTTAATGGCAGTTATTTTGTGAGTACTTTATCTGATGGAATAAGGAGAGTTGAGAGTGATGGGAGCACTACTCATGTGGGAAGTGGAACTGCTTATGCGGTTGATTTTATTGGATTTCTTCCAAATACATATGATAATTTAATGCAGCAACTTACTGGTGAATTTTTCAATAATGTGGATGAACAAGGTAACCAGATTGGTGGATCAAAAACTGTGGACATGAACAATGTCACAACAATTCAAGCTGTCGCATACTATAATGGAGGAATGGCAATTATCCAAAAACCTGGAGTAAATATTCATAATCCTCTAGCATACCACCAACATATGGCACCAACAGTTGTATTATATAATCTCTCGGCAAGCGAACGTAACGGCACGATGGGCAACATCGAAGTCTACCTCTATGGCGATCCCAATCTCGTGGAAGACCCCAACCTGACCATCGCCGTTCGGTCCGGAGGACAAGCCACCTTCACCGCCGTGCCCAATCCCGACCGCAGCTTTCGCCACTGGGAGATCTACGACAATCCGAACCTCGCAGGCGACGCGAACTACGCTGACATCGACTCCAACAACCCCATGACGATCACCATCGACAGCGACATGCACGTCATCGGCGCCTTCAAATGCGGCAGCGGCCTCGAAATGGGCCTGCCCCTGCTGGCCGCCCTCTGCTGCATGAGCGTTCTGCCGAGGCGACGTCACTTATAGAACCAAACCCGCACACCCATTCACTTGTCAATAGAACGTAAGTCTATGTAGTTATCGGCATTACGTCAAGCTCTGCATCAGTAAATTTGCCGATGCCGGCTCGACGGCCAGCCCGCCAACGGTCTGTCCTACTGACCACCCCGAAGGGGCCAACCCCCGGTCAGCCGAGCGGCAATCCCACCCGCCCACCCGATGCCAAGGCCAGGTGCTTTTCTTAGACCACTGGCTTCTCCTCCCCTGCTCCGCTCGACATGGGACTCGATCAGCATTCACGCAAGCTCAGCGAATGGATGAGCTGAGCTTGCCCTTGAGAGGCACGCCAGCGGAGGTGGTTGAAATGAAGAGATGTGTAACTTGCGGTCATTGGGCGCCGGACTCAGAGTTCCTGGCCTACCAGTGTGACCATTGCGAGAGGCTGCAAGAGATCGCCTCAGCGCGGTCGGAGGTGAGAGCATGAGACCCTGCGGCGTTTGCTTGACGCTGTACCCGGGCATCTGTCCAGAGGCAGACGACATCTGTCTGGAGTGCAGATCGGAGGATGACTGGATCGAAGGTGATCACGTTGACTGGGCCGCGTGCTGAGCGTCAAGCCGCCGACCGAGCAAGGGGCTCAGTCTTGGCCGGCTGTGACCGATGCCGGATGCTGGCGCGGTGCCCCGTCATCAAGAGAGCCGACGGGGCCCGGAACGCGTGCGTGGGCTTCCGTTCGGCAGAGGAGATTCGGTGGCGACGTCGCATCTCAGCATGGTGACGTGGTCAAGATCGTCACCCATTGCTGTGGAAGTCACGGGCAGAGGATATGGCTACCACTGGCGGGGGGCGCGAAAGGTTTAAGTAAGAGCCCGGTTTATGCGTGGGGTGGAGTTGATGCGTCTCTATGAACATCGCGGCCTACCTCCGTAAGCGGAAGGAGCACCTTGGCGAGGAGTCGAAGCAGGTGAAGGACTTCTCGGTTTTCGATTTCAACTACATCCCCGACCAGCCAGTGATGCGGGACGAGGCGAGAGCGCTCATCGATTCGATGCTCCGATTCGAGATGACGGGCATCGCCACGCATCAGGCCGTCATCGGCAGCCGGGGCTCGGGCAAGACGCTGATGCTGAAGTTCCTGCAGCGGATCATCCCTGAGCAGACGGGGCTATCGCTGGTCTACGCCAATTGCCGACATCACAATACAAGCTTCAAGGTCCTGTCGCATCTGCTGGGCGGTCGGACATCCGGGGCGAGTATGACGGAGCTTTATCAGCGGTTCCTGGGCAAGCACCCCGGCAAGACGGTGGTCGTACTCGATGAGGTCGACCTGATGAGCCCGAAGGACAAGCGCCGCGAGATCCTCTATATGCTGAGCCGCAGCGAGCAGCCGTACATGGTCATCATGCTGTCGAACAGCCCGCACGTGCTCAAGCAGCTCGATGCGGCCACGCGGAGCAGCCTGCAACCGGAGCTGGTGCACTTCCGCAACTACGATGCCGAGCAGATCGGGATGATCCTGCGAGATCGCGCCAAGCGGGGACTCAGGGCCTGGGACGACGCCTCATTGGCCGAGATCGCAGCCCTGACCGTTCGCAAGACCAATGCGGACGCGAGAGTGGCGATCAAGACGCTCTACTACACGATGACTGAGTCATCGGGAGAGGTATCGGCTTGTTTCGAGAAGGCCCGGCGGGACATCGTGGTGGATGTGGTCAACGACCTGTCCGACGCGAACTTGATGATCCTCTGGGCGGCGGCTACCGGCAGAACCGACCTGGCCAAGGACATCTATCAACGATACTGCCGCTTGAGCCAAGCCCAGGGCGAGAAGCCTTTCAGTTACGTCTACTTCTACTCGAACCTGAGCTACCTCCAGAGCGTGGGGCTGGTGGCGCTGATTTCAACCAAGGTCGCCCGGGCCTACACGAACCGTGTCCTGCTGACGTTTGACCGGTCGATAGTGGAATCGATCTACCGGCTTCGCTTCGCGGGGGGGTAGGGGGCGGAGTTTACGCGTGGGGGTTCGCCTTGCGTGTGGTGTTTGTACGGCCTATTCCTTTCTGTTGCCACTTGCCGGTGGCCGGCCTCGCTCCACCTTCCTTCCTTCCTTCCTTTCCTTCTATATTGAAAAGAAATGAAAAGAAGAAAGAAGAAGCAAACCACACACACAAGACCCAGCTGACGCGTTAACTCACCCCCCTCTACTGTTCAAGGGCGCCGTGTGGTTGCCCCGCGCCGGAAGAAGCGCGGGAGATCGATCCGCATCACGCCTGTGTCTCGGGTTTGTCACGGGGGCGTGGTGGGCAACGCTTATATACCTGGGCCCCTTCCGTGTCCCGTGAGGTGATTCAAACATGGGACGACCGTACAAGTGCCCGTATTGCGGGGGCAGGACCGTCAGCAAGGGCGTTCGCCGTACTAAGACGATGGGCGAGCGCCGTGTCCGGCGCTGCAAGGCCTGCGGCCGCAAGTTCACACCGAAGCATCAGAAGCCGATCCTGGAGGCCCAAGAGGACCAGGCCGAGCCTGCAGAGCAAGGTCTCGAGGGACCTCGACCGATCGATGGTCCATGATCTCGCTAGCTATGCGGCTATCGGAGGACGTACGCAAGCTCGTTGAGAGGGTAAGGGCCTTCTACTACCAGGTGATGCTCTCGCGGCATCGATGTCCGGCCTGCAACGGCTCGCTGGCCATGACCGGCGAGAGCCGGTGCAGGTGCCTAGACTGCGGCAGGGAGCTGGATCCGACCGTTGCCTTTCAGAAATGCGAGGCGTGCGGCGGCGGGCCCCGAATCAACATTCGCCGCTACGCTTGTTCCCGATGCGGATCGGACGTTCCCTCACGGTTCGTCTTCGATGGCCTGATCTTCGATGCCGAGTACTTCCGCCAGAGGATGGCCGAGCACCGCGAGCGGAAGCGCGAGCAACGCGAACGCGTGCGGCAGATGCTGGCTGCGAGCAGATCGGAGAGCATCCTGACGCCCCAGATTGAGGGATTGACTCCGGACCTGCTGTTGGCCCTGGACGGGCTGACGGCTGGGCCTGAGCCATGCTGGATGCCCGAGCTAGGCAGCCGGTTTGACCTGAAACGCTACGAGAGCCACGTAAAGGTCCATATTGGGCCGGCCGTTCGCGGATTCGATGAGATACCACCTCTCAGTGAAACGCCGCGTTTGGACCGGATCTGGCGCTTCATCGCGATCATCTTCCTGGCCCATGCCGGCATCCTCGAGATCCGGCAGGACGGGCCATCCATCATGGTGAGACAACGTGAAACTATCACAGAAGGACCGGGAGTTCCTGGAGAAGCTGAAGGAGCTGATGAGCACGAAGGACCTGTGGGTCGAGTTGAAGCCTGACCGGCCCAGCTACATAGTGCTCAAGGGCACCTACGGCCAGAAGGTTCACGACACGTTCCGCATGACCCGCCAGGGCGTCCGCTGGCGGTTCTGGCGCGTCATCAATGACGCCTACATCTCGGCTTTTTCCACAATCTTGTTCGTAGAGAAGGTCTTCGGCACGCAGCTGCGCGACCACGCGATCCGCATCAGCAAGGAACGGTACGCGCTCCGTCAGGAGGCCAGAAACAGCTTCCAAAGTGCAGATTCGCTCATCTCTCGTCGACAACCGGACAAGAGATGAGCTCGCCGCCCTGGCATCGAAATGACAAGTGAATTACCCTCCCAACACGTTCCGTTGGTGACCTTCAGAAACCGCCTTCCGAGCGCCCGGTTCCGCGTTGAATGTGCCTTCATGAACACGATCTGGCCCGTCTGACCAGGTTTTCGGTGCAAGTCCATTTTGACGGTAACCTCGGTACCGGATTTTAACATCGCTCCGTTCAGCAGGCCCCGCGGCGAAGCCCATATTCACACTCAGAACCACCCCTCAAAATGACATCCACGAAGATCGAGCTTTCACACAACCGAATCAGGCGGCTTACCGACCTGTCAGACTTGGCCGAAGTGCTGTTCCCGGGCAACCGGAATCAGCAGCATGCCTTTCTTGTCGTCTGGCTGGCGCTTAAATGGGCCGACCAACACATAGTGCCCAACTTGATGGACGCGGCCCGGGAGCATGGCGTATCGCGCCGAACACTCGAACGTGTTCGTGCCAAGATGCGCTGGCTCGGCTTGATCGATCATGTCTCACGCTTCAACGCCGGCCACGGCTACCGCGAGGGGTGGGTGCTATCCAGCCGGTTTGAGCGGGGCCTGCGACTGCTGGCAGAGAAGGTGGCCAATCTCAAGGACGCGCGAACCGGCTCGAAGGAGAAGGAACTGGTGTTCCTGAGCCTGGCTGAAGCGCGCCGCGGTGCCTCGGCTGCCGGGCGTGTGGCCGCCGCTCCCAACAATCCTACTCATGGAGGTGATGAGATATGAGAACAAAGAAGAAACCTGACTGGTTGAGCTGGGGTATGGTTCTAGTGCTGTTTCTGTTGACGTTAATCACAGCGGTAAACGTTCACATGATGCTGGAGCTTGCCGAAAAGGTCGACTCGTTGCCCGAGACAAAGCTCTTCCAAGGCAGGCTGCCCTGCGGCTCTGTACCGACGGACTTCGTGATCGACCACCCGGAGTGTGTACAGTGGTTGCTGGAGTCGATGAACGTGACGTCAGTGCGGGTTGCACGCAGGGGCGACCGTCTATCATAGGTCTGCCCCTCTGCAAAGAACTCGGGCGCCCTGCAGCACCGTGTTCATGACTGGTCCGATGGGTTAGATCAACGTAGCGGAGGAGCGGCTGCGCGAGGAAGCGTCTTAACCGACGGGCCTTCGCGCTCGGGTGCCTTGCTGGGCATCAGCCGAATCGAAACACATATAAACCCCGCCGCGTTACCACTCCCCAATCCTCAATACAAACAAACATGGGCGAGCCGTTCCTTCGGGAACAAAGGCTTGCCCGAGGATTCTTCAGTTTGTGACAGCACCCGGCCTTGAGCCAGGGTCATCACGACGCTGAATCTCGACGGAAAGACGGATTGGCCTCACGGCCAGCCGACATCGAGATAGCTGATTCTCTATCCATTCTCACAAGCAGGCCTTTCGACGAGGCTGTTCTTCAGGTCCCGCGCAGCAGGTCGTTGTCCCGTCAGCCCAAAGTCATCGAGAGCCGACCAGCCGCGGGTATCCTTGAAGGGAGTAGTTCCGGCAGGTCCTGTCTCATTGTTGAGGAACGGCGATGAGTTTCTATGGCGGTTCGCTTCAGGCTTCGTTGGCACGCTATCGAAAGCAGAAACGACGTTCACTAGACGGCGGCGTGCCTGGCGTTGAGTACAACCGATATCACGGCGGCTCGCGCGATCCAGGAGGGTTGGCGGGCATGGCTTCTGCCCGACCACTGGCTCCCGAGGAGTATGATCCGGTGATTGCAGCCTACGATTTCGAGGGACCGGGATATGAGCCGCCTCCTTCGTGGTTCGTCGGCATGCCGGGCCCGGCGCGTTCGCCAGTCTCGGAGATGCGTTTCGGCGATCAGGTTCCCCTTCCGGGGTTGGTCGATGAACAAATCGGCTATGACGATTCTCTCATGACGCCAGAGTTGATGGCGCAGCTGATGGAGCAACTGCCGTCAACCATGGAGCCCGGTGCGCCGGCGGATGCTGCGCCTGCGATGGACATGACCGGCATCGACGACGGTCAGTTTGCGGCCGAGCTACCATCGGACTCGGGCGGGATTGACAGCTTGGTGGTGGACCCAGTCGAGCAGCCCGGCCACGACGCGCTGGAAGCGATTGTGCAAGCCCAGGAGGCACCGTTCGAATTGATGCAGGCCGCTTTCGACTCGCAGCAAGCGCTTGAACAACAGGCTCCGACAGAGCCTGACCAGCCCGATCCGAACCAGATGGCGCAGCAGTTCTACGACGAGCAGATGCAACTGCTGATGAATCCGTTCGGGATGCTTGGGTTTGGGCCCGGACCGGGATGATGTTCCGAAACGGGTAGTCTTCCATCGAATCGCGCCCTCGTTGGATTGGCCTTCGAGGGCTTCTCTTATGCGCACTGAGAGGAGGTGATCACACCATGGACTACTGTAATGGTGTCGTGACAGCCGTCCGGCAATGTGGCGGCTGCGTAGTAGTTGAGGTGGTTGGCGAAGCGCCGGGGGCGTTTCCCATCGACAACTCGTGCTTCCGGATGATCCGGGAGTGCGAGGGAGCTGACTGGATCGGTCGGCCGGTCGAGTACCAGGACGCGCACATGCGGTTCCTGGACACGGCGGAAGCGCTCGCTGAGGCCGAGGACCTGTACGATGACGATACCGACCTGACGCCCTCCAGCTCATCCAATCCCGCCTGAGCAACCCATCCCCATCCGTTGTTGAGTTGAAACACGTTGAACAAGGAGCTGCGGGGATTCTGCGCGCGCAGACCGCGGCAACAGAGCAAAGCGACACCACGATCAACATGGCGTGGTGTCGCTCACAAGGACAACCATGCGGAGGAATGAAAAATGGAAACCATACAAGCAACCGTCAACCCAAGGCTGTTGAACAAGGCCAGTCGGCTGTTCACAGGCACGCTGCAAGGACGAATCACCGAGATCCTGCAGAACGCCCGGCGGGCTGGCGCGACGAAGGTGGAGATCACAAACAAAGATGGTCTCGTGACCATCCGCGACAACGGCAGAGGCATCGAGGATTTCGCCAGGCTGCTGGATCTTGGCGGATCTGGCTGGGAGGAAGCCTTCGAAGCAAGTGAAGATCCGGCCGGCGTAGGGCTGTTCTGTCTGGCGCCGCGAGAGCTCGTGATCCGCTCCAACGGCAAGGTGGCCACGATCTCTGGCGACCGATGGACCGGAAAGAGTGTCCCTATCATGGATGATGCTGATCCGGTCCAGGGCACGGTGCTCTGGTTCCGGGACGAGGCGTGGACGCACTCGGATGTCGACATCAACGCAGTCTTCTGCGGCATGGATGTCGTTGTCGACGGCGAAGCCTGCCCCAAGATGCCGTTCGTGTCCGACAAGGCCCTCCCGAAGCCAGAGCTTGGTTGTCGGATCGAGGTGCGAGAGTCGAAAGACCTGGGCCCCTGGCACCACTCGTGCAAACGCGATCGGTGGCACTGGGCAAATGTCATGGTCAACTTCCATGGCCAGGTCGTGGCGTTTCAGTACCGACCTGTCGACGAACACGAGCTGCACTTCCTGGTGGATCTGACCGGTGAGGCGACCGGCATCCGGCTGATGCTGCCGGCCAGAACGCAACTCGTGGAGAACGAGGCGCTGGATCAGCTCAAGCAAACGCTCGAGCTGGAGGCCTACAAGTACATCCAGAAGCGCGGCCGTCACCGGCTACCGTACAAGCAGTACGTTCGGGCCAAGGAGCTTGGCGTTGATTTGCCTGAGGCCGAACCGGCGTTTGACGTGGGCCTACTGACCGGCGACACACCCGAGCCGATCGAGGTGAGCAAGCCCGAGGATCTCCCGCTGGCCAAGTGCTACCGAGTTGACCCGGACGACAAAGAGCTGGACGAGATCGACGAGGCGAACGTTCACCTACTGGCGGCGCTAGGCAAGTTCGATGAGCCGTTCGTACCCGTGACCGTCAATCGCTGCTACAACGGCTACAGTTGGGCGAAGCTGCCCCTGATCAAGGAGGTGGCTGTCACGACCGGCAAGGAACTCCAGGAAATCTGGATGTGGTCCGGGAAGCTGGTGTGTATGGATGCCTTGAAGATCACGGTGAAGACCAGTGACGGCCAAAGCTGGACGTCTCAGGTCTGCATGGCGATCCGACGCATCGAGTCTGACAAGCAGCATTCTTGGTGCGATGATGAGGTCCTGGTGACGCCCGCGGCCAAAGAACTGGATGCCTCTGACATCTGGTTCCACCTCGGCGGATGGTATGACGAGGGCGATACGTTTGACACGCAGCTCTCGCAGTTTGAGGACGAGCTCGAGCGCTTCTGGGCACAACTGATCGGTCCGGACGAGAGCCTGCGGCGGGCCATCGTCGGCACGCTTGAGAGGCTTTCCGGCTGGAAGGCCGTGACAGCACTGGCCAACGGTACGGTTCGCATCAGCTTCAACGACGGCCCAGAGAAGCACATCAAGCCGCCGCCCACCCCATCGGCCTCGTAGCAGGCCACATCACCAAACCCCAAACAGTGCAGAGCTGTGAACAGACAGCCGTTCGGCCGGGCAGATTCCGCGCGCCGTGCGTGGACCCGGCTCGGATGGTTGACGCAATGAAGGTGACGTATGAACCCAGATGGCACGCCCAATACATGAGGCGTGCCATCACAGCACGACTTGGAGGTAATGAAAATGGCATGGAGACCAACACAGTATCTATTGGAAGGCGAACTGGACAACACGCAGCCTGGAAAGGTCACAGGCTGGATGCGGTTCGCTGGGATGGACAAGAAGGTGACATTTGACCTGAAGGGCAACTTCCACCGCGACATCCGCGGCGCGAAGATCCGCCTCAAGAGGGACGGGAATCATGACGACCCTGAAGCCGCAAGCTACATGGACAGCTTTGCCGAGCACCACACCGGCAAGGTAGGTGACATGACAGCAGGGCTGCCACCACGGGACTATGTTTCGTATCCCTACGTGGAGGCCTTCACTGACCAAAATGGTCGTATCGTGCTCGAACTCGAACCTGACCAGATCGAGGTAATCGGCACGCCGATACCGGCGTGCGAAAGCGATCCCATCTCTCGGCAGGAGCAGGCTGAAAACATGACCGGGTTTCTTGTTGGGCTCGCCGAAGGATTGAGCGATCAAGCCGAGGAAGCCCGGAGTGATCGTGCAGCGAAGGGCCAAACGGCCCAGCATTGCAACACGGCCCACCGCAAGGCGCCGGGCATGAAGCTGCTGACCAAGGCCATTCGCAAGCAGTTGCCGGCGCTGTACAGCCAGGACGGCAAAGGTGGCGAGGCAGTGGCGTACGTGAAGTACTTCACCCCATCGGCCCAATGGACCTGGTACGGATGTGAGTACGACGGCCAGGACACGTTTTTCGGCCTGGTCGAAGGTCACGAGAAGGAACTTGGCTACTTCATCCTGTCCGAGCTCGAGAGCGTGCGTGGCCCGATGGGCCTACCGGTCGAGCGCGACCTCCACTTCAAACCGACGAAGCTCAGCGAGATCGCGCCGGAGATGTTCGAAGCAGAATCAATCGTGAGAGAAGCAACAGCCCTCCGACCTGAAGGGGGGTGTTGACCATGTTCAAGTCGCTGAACCAAGTTGACTGGGACCTGCTGCATCAGCAGAAGCTGGCGCTACTGGTGATCCGACGGGAACTACGCGAGGGCTCGCCTGAGGCGGACGCCTTGTCAGGAGTCATCCACCTGCTGGATGCCCTGCAGGACGATGCCGTTTCCGATGGCCGTTGGGCGTTCCCTGATGAGCCCTCCGAAGGAGAAGAATAAGCCGGCCCAACCGCATGCGACTTCCCTATCTATTTGCGGTTGGCCTCAGAGTACATCTCCCCGTAACAGCCCCAGTTCCTGATTGACGACCCAGCAGTCTGATTGTCGAGGCGGATTCCGCGCGCGTGCGCGGGCCTCAATGATCGGCTGCTGGGTCTCCCTTTGCGCCCAAGGCGCGGAAAGGAAACTGTCATGTCAGACCAACTGACGTGCCCGCTCTGCGGGCAGAAGGAGCAGTACGCGCTGATCGACCACCTGCGATCAGAGCACAATGTCGCGCCTGAAGTGTTTCAGGCAAGGTTCCCCGAACAGCCGCTGTGCAGCAGCGGCTTCGGGTTGTTCCTGGCTGAGCGCCAGGTTCAGAAGCAGGACGGCGTCCTGCACTACCAGCTCGATGTGGCCGGCGCACAGATGACGGCCTGCTACGGCCTGGAGCATCCACTCATCCCCGAGCCGGATACGTCCTTCATCTGGACCGACGCCTGCCGAGATGTAGCCGAGGCTATCGAACACAACGAACGGGTCTTCCTGTACGGTCCAAGTGGAACCGGCAAGAGCTCGCTCGTTCGACAGATCGCCGCGATCGTCCAAAGGCCTGTCCGGCGCGTTTCGCTCAACGGCGAGACCAGCGTAGCGGACTTCGTAGGCCACTGGACCGTCAACGAAAGCAGGCAGACGGTCTTCGTCAAAGGACTCTTGCCACAGGCCATGGAGCACGGTCACATCGTCCAGTTGGATGAGTGCGACGCGATGCAGCCCGAGGTCGGCTTTGTCATACAGCAGGTCTTGGAACCCAAAGGCCACCTGCTGCTGACGGATACGGGCGAGGAAATCACGCCGCACACGGACTTCCGGCTCGTGGCCACTGCCAACACGCTCGGCTTCGGCTGCGACTCAGGCCTGTACGCAAGCGGCACGAATGTGCTGAACTTCAGCTGGATCGATCGCTGGGACGTGGTCGTGCACCTGGGCTACCTGCCGGACAAGCAGGAAGTCGAGTTGCTTCGCACAAGGCATCCTTCGCTCAAGAAGGACCTGCTCAAGTGCATCGTCAAGGCGGCAGAGGACCTGAGGAAGGCCCATGCCGAGGAGCAGCTTACCACGGTCGTCACGACCCGGCGCCTGCTGGCATTGTGCGCTCGGCTGGAACGAGGCAATGAGTTCGATCGGGCGCTGACAGTCTGCGTTCTCAACAAGGCACCGCAAGAGGATGCCAAGGTGCTCAAGGAGACGTTCGATCATCACGTCGGGCCGTTGGCGCAGAACGCGACGGCCTGAATCCCTGTCAGAGGGTCGTGTCCGCGATCAGCGATTCCGCGGGCATGGCCCTTTTCTATGCGCATCGCGAGAAAGGAAATGACATGTCTATCAACCCGTTCGAAGGTCAGCTCCAACGGCTGGCCAGGACGCTGACCGATCGGTTCGGCGTCCAAGTCGTTTTCCAAGGTGAGAACGCCTACACGAACGGCAAGGTCATCGTGCTACCGTCACTGCCGGAGCCGATGAGCGAGCCGCTCGAGCGGATGGTCGTCGGCTTCCTGGATCACGAGATGGGCCATGTGGCCTTCTCGGATTTCGAGGTCGCGGGTGAGTTCGCGGCCAATCATCCCGGCTATGAGGGATTGCTGAACGTTGTTGAAGACGCTCGTGTGGAACGAGAGTGCATGCAGCGGTGGCCGGGTGTTCGGGCAAACCTAGACACGATGTTCGAACAGATCCGTGTTCGGATCGAGCGGTTGTTGCTGCAGCGAGATGAGTTCGATCGCTTTTGCACGGCCGTGTATCTGAGGCTGTCGCATCACAACGACTTGATGGGGCTCGAGCCGTTGGTTGCCGGTTACGAAGACCTGTTGGGTGAGTTCCCGCGCGTCAGAGCTTCAAAGGACTCGGCCGACTTGGCTGAACGGATTCTGGCAAGGTGGTTGCAGCAGAATCCGCCGGGGCAGGCGCCAGCGGCATCTTCAGCCACGGACGAGGGCGATGAACCTGCCAACGGGCCTGGCCAAGCCGGTCAAGGGCAATCTGATGGTCAGTCTGCAGTCGATTCGCCTGACAGCGATGCAGATCTGGCTGGTGACCGTCAAGAGGACGGAAATCCGGACGATTCGGCCGGCTCTGCTCAGCAGAGCGACTCGAGCGACGACGAAGCAGCGACATCCCCTGATCAGGATGATGCGGCTGAGATCAGTGCTGTACCCGGTGACGAAGCTGATGAGCAAGCCGGAAGCCGCGCAGATGAGACATCTGCCGGCGGGTTCGGTACCACAACCCTCCTCGGCGAGGCCTTGACTGAGGCGATCGGCGAGATCGCCGTGAGTGCGTCAGGCGAGTACCGCGTTTACACGAAGCAACATGACCGGATCGGCATTGTGCCTGCGGCCGGTGAGCCACAGGTCAAGGCGTTGCTGGAAACGGGTAAGGATGAGGTCCGGCGGTTGCGCCGCGGCCTGGCCAACGTGCTCCGGTCTGCTGAGAAGCGGTGGTGGCGCGAGGATCAAACACGAGGAGCCCTATCGCCTCGCACGCTGCATCGGCTCTGCACCGACCGATCCGAACTGAACGTCTTCCGCACGCGGTCGATGGTGCAGGGCCAGTCTACCGCCGTCAGCATCGTTCTGGATGCCTCCGGCAGCATGACCACGCGGAAGATGGTCGTGGTCCGGGAATCCACACGGGTGCTGCTGGAGGCGCTGGCGGACCTCAAGATCCCCACTGAGGCCTTCACGTTCACCACCGGCAACGCGTGCTGCCTCAATGATGCTACCGAGGCGGCCGGCGAGGACATGACAACGCTGCAGCAGCGGTTCGCCCGGTTCTCAAACCTGGAAATCGGCCTGGTCAAGCAGTTCGCCGAGCCGGTTAAGGTGGCGCTGAGCCGCTTGCCATCTACTAGGGGCACTGGTCTTACGCCATTGGGCGAGGCCATGCAGATCGGCGCGATGCGGCTGCTGCCGAGGCCCGAGACCCGCAAGGTCATGCTCGTGTTGACCGACGGTCGGCCCGGGTGCGAGGGCAGCGAGACAGCTGCCATGACCCATGCCCAGCGCGTGACCGGGATGATCGGATCAGTGGGCGTCGAGCTGATCGGCGTGGGCATACAAGACGAAGCATTACGCGAGATCGTGGCGGACACGGTCGTTGTTCATGAACTCAAGGACCTGCCGGCCCAGTTGTGCAAGCTGCTAGGCCGCACATTGCAGAAAGGACTACGTCATGTTGGATAAGCGAACGACGGAGATGTTGGAGGTGGCGAATCAGTTGAGCGAGGAGGACCTGGACTACTTGCGGTCAATGGCGTGCGCGGTTGCTGAGGAAGACGAAGAGACGCCCGTGACCGATGGGAGGGATGGGGAGCATGGTGCGCCAGGGGGCGGATCCCCGGATGCCTGCCCACCCCAACCCAGTACCGGTGCTGGCGCGTTCGATCCGTCACGCGGCGAGCGCGAGCGGCAACGAACGCGTGAATCCAAGATCGCCACCGAGTGCGTGGGCCATGAGCGAGCGAAGCACGAATGGTGGCCGGTCGGTACGCAGCTCGAGGGCAGGATCATGGGCGAAGTGTTCACAGCGCTTGTGGTCGAGAACGCCCAGGTTAAATCCGGCCGGAGCCTATTGATTACCTCGGGCCCGGCCAACGGCAAGGTGTGCATCACACCGAGCCGCGCAGCCTTGGAAGCTACCGAAGCTTACCGTCAAGCCAATAACCTTGGCCGAGGTGGTGGTGTTACGAACGGTTGGGACTTTTGGCAGCCGGCGTCCTGACCCTTCCCTTCTTTCCTTCCTTTCATCGCGGCCGCCCTTTCTGGCCGCGATTTCTCACTCGGGGTAGCGGAAGCTATAGCCTTCAATTCGCGAGTCCCGCAGGTTGACACCAGACCCTAAGTAGTGACGCTCGCAACGTAGCGAGCTAATATAGGCGATCCAGGAGAGTGCCATGGTCGGCGAGCCGCCAACCCCGGGGACGATCGTCAGCGGACCGCTCCTACCCGAGCCGATCGAAGTGATTGCTGTGGTTGAGCTTGGCCAGGCGATCAAGCTGGTGGGCAAAGGACTCAGGACCGGCCGCGCCCATGATCCGATCCTGAGCCAGGAGCAACTGGCTCAGCTCACAATCTCAACCGATCGACAGCCGCTCGATGGTGATCCGAACCTATTCCGGCTTGGGGTAGAAGCCCATCGACTGGGCCTCGCGTACGAATACGATCCCTACTTCTCCCTTTCGATCGCCCGGGTCGATCCGCTCCCGCATCAGCTTGAAGCGGTGTACGACTACTTTGTGAAGCTACCGCGGATTCGCTTCCTCCTGGCCGACGATCCCGGCGCCGGCAAGACGATCATGGCCGGCCTGCTGCTCAAGGAGATGAAGGCCCGCGGCCTGGTCCGCCGCACACTCATCGTCACACCCGCCAACCTCTGCTTCCAGTGGCAACGTGAGCTGCGGGACAAGTTCCGTGAGAAGTTCGACCTGGTCCGGGGAGATACTCTTCGCGCCAACTACGGAGTGAACCCGTGGCAGGAGCGCGACCAGGCCATCACATCCGTATCTTGGGTTTCCCGAATCGAGGACGCTCGCGAGAGCCTCTTCCGATCCCGGTGGGATCTGGTCATCGTCGACGAGGCCCACAAGATGAGCGCCTACGCCGAGGATCGTAAGACACTCGCCTACCGGCTCGGCGAATCGCTTTCGATGATGACCGATCACTACCTGCTCATGACGGCCACGCCTCACAAGGGCGATCCCGACAACTTCCGGAGGTTCCTGGCCCTGCTCGACAAGGACGTCTACGGCAGCGTGCAGAGCCTCGAACAGGCCATGCGCCAGAACGAAGCCCCCTTCTACCTGCGTCGCACGAAAGAGGCCCTCGTCACGTTCCCGGACCCCGACACCGGCCAGGCCAAGAAGCTCTTCACCAACCGTGAGGTCCGGACTGCCGCCTTCGAGCTCGACGGCGAAGAGCTGGACTTCTACGACGAGCTGACCCGCTTCGTTGAGGATCAGTCGATCCAGGCAGCCGCCGAAGATTCCGCGAGAGGCCGGGCGATCGGCTTCACCATGGCTATGTTGCAGCGCCGGATGGCCTCGACCATCTATGGCGTGCGCCGGTCCCTCGAACGCATGCAGAACCGCCGACGGAAGATCCTCGAGGATCCCGAGGCCTACCGCCGGTCCCAGATTGAGCGACGACTCCCCGACGACTACGACGACCTGCCCGAAGATGAACGCGATGAGATCTTCGCCCAGCTCGAGGAGATCGTCGGCTCGGTCGATCCTCAGGTCCTCCGAGCCGAGATCGCCCGTCTCGACGTACTCATCGCCCACGCCAAGAACCTCGAAGCGCGTGAGGTCGAGTCCAAGCTCACCAAGCTCAGGGACGTCCTCCAGGAGCTTGGCATCTTCGACGATCCCAGCATGAAGATCATCATCTTCACCGAGCACAAGGACTCGCTCGACTTCCTGGCCGGCGACGGACAAGACGGCCGCCCCCTTGGCAAGCTGGTGGAATGGGGCCTCAAGGTCACGCAGATTCACGGCGGAATGAAGGTCGGCGACCGCGACCAACCCGCGTCCCGAATCTGGGCTGAGAACGAGTTCCGGGACAACGCTCAGGTCCTGGCGGCCACAGAGGCCGCCGGCGAGGGCATTAACCTCCAATTCTGCTGGCTGATGATCAACTACGACATCCCCTGGAACCCCGTCCGGCTCGAGCAGCGCGTCGGCCGAATCCACCGCTACGGTCAGGATCGCGATTGCACGATTGTTAACTTCGTGGCTGTCAACACCCGCGAGGGTCGCGTCCTGCAGAAGCTCCTCGACCGGCTCCGCGAGATCCGCCGCGAGCTGGGCACCGACCAGGTCTTCGACGTTGTCGGCGAGGTCTTCCCCTCCAACCTGCTCGACAAGCTCTTCCGCGACCTCTATGCCCGCCGCACCGACCTGCCGAGCATCGAGGACCGCATCGTCAAGGAGGTCGAACCGGGCCGATTCCGCGCCATCACCGACTCTGCGCTGGAGGGCCTGGCCAAGAAGGAGCTCAACCTCTCCCACATCTTCGCCAGGTCCATCGAGGCCCGTGAGCGCAGGCTCGTCCCTGAGGTGATCGAGCAGTTCTTCACCGCCGCCGG